>Ga0078894_10000277_pt1 | contig 34734 bp, 22 predicted proteins | sample LauGreSu1BDMLBSD_2_FD_67506 | JGI IMG/M metagenome (GOLD analysis project Ga0078894, IMG submission 67506) | Freshwater lake microbial communities from Lake Michigan, USA - Su13.BD.MLB.SD (version 4) (version 4) | ecosystem: Environmental > Aquatic > Freshwater > Lake | place: Lake Michigan... | reverse complement strand
CCGACCGATGACCTTCCCCGACCTGATCGCTGAAATCACCAATCCTGAGAACGGGACCATCTATTGGATTGAAGCGGCACACGCTGCCAGGCAGCACGGTCTGTGGGATGACTTCCGCACCGACTACGGCACGACCTCTGCCTTCGGCGGGGTCGACGCTGGCGAATTCCTAGTGTGGTTGGGGTATTGACCCCTGCCCCCTGACCCTGTAGAATTCTCTCAGTTCACACCCCCACCTGAACCGATGACCGAAGCATACGCCATCTTCACCACGGGCAACGACTACTACGACCGCCCCGAACTGTTCGGACTCTACGCCTCCGCTGAGAAGGCAGAGGCAGAGGCAGCGGTGCTGCGAGAGCAGATGGACGACTTCAATACCGACGAACCCCTCTACGTTGAAGTGAGCGTCGCCTACGTTCCGATCCGCTGAACCCTACGGGGCGGGTTGACCATCCGCCCCCTGACCCTGTAGAATTCCAAAGCAACCGCAACCGATCCGATGGCAATCTACTCCGCCTGCTCGAACCTGGAAACCCGTGAGATCATGTGGGTTGCCCGCAAGACTGATGATGCCCCCCAGTTCCGCTTCGCTGGACAGATCAACCCCTCTGAGGGTTGGTGGTTGGCGGGCATCTACTCCGATCGCTTCGCCTCCGACGTTCGTGGCATTCAGTGGGGTGAGTGACCCCGTTCGTGGGGGTGGGCACCGCCTGCCCCCGTGCTACAATTCCATCGTTCACCACCACACCGCACAATGGCAAAGGCAATCGGCAACGTTCGTTCCACCGACAGCAACGGCAAAGGGCAGGCGCTTCGCTGCAGCAGCGGCGGCGGGATGACCTTCACCCGTGCCCGTGGGTTGGGCGCCTGTATGGTGGCAGACCTTGACGCCGCCATCGCTGCAGCAAAGGCACAGTATCGTGCCGACCGCATCGCCGCCGCCCGTGATCGACTGGCAGAGGGCAGCGTGATTCACTCTCACCTGGCAGTTCGTTTCTGACACTGAGGGGGTGGCAATCGCCGCCCCTTTTTTATGTCTACCGTGTGCCTTCGTTCGTGTTTGGCAGTGCCCGTATTATGCGGTGGTTTGTTATAGCGGGGCGTGTTTTAAAATCCAAAGGTACCCCTAAACTATAAAGTGTTACCCAAGCGAGAGAAATATTACACAAGACTCAAAAAAATTCCGGATATAAAAAATACCTCAAAAAGGACGATTTGATATATAATAAAAAATATGTAGAAATTATGAGAAAAAAACCCGATGACACTAAGATATTCCTTCAAGTTGATCCATTAAATGGCGAGTATTATATCAGAATACCTGAGTGGATGATCAATGACCTTTCATGGTATGAAGACACTCAGATAAAGGTAACTTTAGATAACGACGAAATTATACTTTCAGAATATGAAGATGAGTGAAGAAAAATATGACATATATTTAAACGGCAAAAAGATATATGATAAGTTAGAAGAAGAGGAATTTAATAATACCTGGAAGATGATTCAAAATTTTCTGAGTATTACTGAATCGCCCGTATGTAGAGAAGATCTAACATATAGAAAATCGCAGATTGACATCTAATACATAATCAAGTATGATATTGACTTAAAACATTCAACTTATGGCTAAAGGATTTACAGTAAAAGCAAAAACGCCGATCGCCACTCAGGAACAGGAGTGGGACTACGATAAGGCAAGAGAGATGGTAAGGGGAAAATCAATCGTATTTTGTCTACCTGGTAGAGGAGTCTCTTATACTTACTTAAAGAACTTTGTACAACTGTGCTTCGACTTGGTACAGTCTGGCGCCAGTATCCAAATTTCGCAAGATTATTCATCAATGGTTAATTTTGCAAGATGTAAATGTTTAGGAGCAAATGTTCTCAGAGGGCCAGATCAAATTCCCTGGGACGGAAAATTAAATTATGACTGGCAGCTCTGGATTGATTCTGATATTGTCTTTAACAGTGAGAAATTTTGGCAACTAGTTCTCATGGAAAAAGATATCGCAGCGGGTTGGTATTGTACCGAAGATGGGGTCACCACCTCAGTCGCCCACTGGTTAGAGGAGGACGATTTCCGCAATAATGGTGGTGTGATGAATCACGAAACTCTGGAGAGTATTTCCAAGCGTCGTAAACCCTTCACAGTTGATTATACTGGATTCGGATGGCTTCTTATCAAGAACGGTGTCTTTGAGCATTCTGAAATGAAGTATCCTTGGTTCGCGCCCAAGATGCAAGTCTTTGAATCAGGTGAAGTTCAGGATATGTGTGGAGAAGATGTAAGTTTCTGCCTGGATGCAAAAGAGGCAGGATTTGAAATTTGGTGTGACCCTCGTATTAGAGTCGGTCACGAAAAGACAAGAATCATTTGATTTTATGGCAGAAGAAAGGTACAACATCCTCTGTAACGGCAGAAAAATATACTCTCATCTTACAGAGGATGAATACTTTGACATTATGGAAGATCTTGCGCTACAATACTATCAGACAGGATCTCCGAGTCCTGATGAACTTGAAACTGAAATTACTGGAGAATAAGTATGGCAAAAGCAAAAGTCGGTCTCAATAAGAGCTCTTATATTCCTGGGCCTCCTAAGAAATCTCGTCAAGGAGATGGGGGTGGCACTAAGTACGCTGCATCTTCTCGTAATGGGGCACGTAAGAAGTATAGAGGGCAAGGAAAGTAAATGTACCACTTAGACGTTAATGATGAGTGGAATGCAATTCATCATGACGATCTTTGGATTTATAATAAATTACAATTAAGTCGGGTTTTGGGATATAAATGTGGTCCAATTGGTACCACTGTCCCAAGGCCCGATTTTTACATTGTCCGTCCGTCTATCAATTTTCTCGGTATGGGAAGATATGCTGAGATAAAATGGATAGAAAATAGTACAGATCACTTATATCCATCTGATTTTTGGTGTGAAATTTTTAAAGGAGATCATTTAAGTGTAGATTTTTACAATCAAGAATCAAAATTAGTTGTAAAAGGATATAAGGATGATAGTGATCCTCTTTATAAATGGAAAAAATGGGAAAAAATTGATAAAAATGTTGAATTTCCTATTATTTTAACAAAATTAAAGGGCAATTATGACTGGATTAACTGCGAATTTATAGATGGAAATCTAATTGAAGTTCATGTTCGCCAAAATCCAGATTTTAGGTATGATAATCAGGTAGCAATTCCAAACTGGGATGAAAATATAAATGAAGATGTGTCAAAAAATGCCGTCTATATTCAAGATTTGGAGTACAATACCTATGGAAGGAAGGGAATTTTTGTCAAATAAATAAACTTTTACAAATTCAGACGTTGAAACAGATATCAATGGGAAGACACCTCTTATTGGAGGTATATGATGTTGAATTTGATCTTTTAAATGATTCAATATCTCTACAAGAGGTTATGGAAAATGGAATAGAACGTGCAAATATGACGATTTTAAACATTTTTCAGCATTGTTTTTACCCACAGGGGTGTACTATTGTAATTGCACTTGCAGAAAGTCATGTTTCTTGTCACACTTGGCCAGAAAATGGGTGTATTGCCATTGATGTTTATACTTGTGGTGATGGAAATCCAAAATTAATTGCTTTAGAAATATTAAAATATCTAAATTCTTCTAAATATACTTTAAGGGAAGTTGAAAGATAGACAAGGAGATAGCAACCTCCTTTATAAAAGTTCTGTTTTATATCTTAAAACAGGAGCTAAAATGTCAAACTTACCAGTTGATAGAGACAAAGATTATATGTACCAAATGTGGGGTACAAAAAGTCTTGTTACTGATTATGAAAATAATTCATCCGAAAGAATTATTCAAGAAATTATGCATGATCCCGCACCAAAAAAACATCTTCTCAAAAAACAAACTGAATTGCACGAAAAAATAAGAAATGATGATGATTATGATGATTGGGAGTATGGCACTGAGGCCAACTATGGTTTTTCTTGGAAGTAAATATAAATAGAAAAAAATCTTCGTCCAATGGAAATTACAAGGATATCTAGAGCATTTAAAGATATTAGTTTATCTTTTGATCCTCATCCTGTAACCAAAGATTTGCCAATTCTGAAAAATGAGGCGGCAATTCGTAGATCAATTAGAAATTTAGTTGAAACCTTACCAACAGAAAGATTTTTTAACTCTATTTTAGGGTCAAATGTTAGATCTAGTCTATTTGGATTTGTTGATGTTGGAACTTCATCGATAATTTCTGATCAGATAAAAACAACAATAAAAAATTTTGAAACTAGAGTTACTAACGTTAAAGTGATTGTAGATCCACAACCAGATCTAAATTCATTTGATATAACCGTAAATTATGAGATCATTGGACAAGATTTTCCCATTCAGCAATTTAATTTCATATTAGAGGCAACAAGATAAAATGCCTTTTACTAAATTTACAAATCTAGATTTTGATCAGATAAAGACTTCAATAAAAGATTATCTTCGTGCAAATTCAAATTTCACGGATTTTGATTTTGAAGGATCAAACTTTTCTGTGCTCATAGACACATTAGCATATAATACGTATATTACAGCATTTAACTCTAATATGATAGTTAATGAATCCTTTTTGGATTCTGCAACTTTAAGAGAAAATGTTGTTTCATTGGCCAGAAACGTCGGATATGTACCTCGGTCTAGAACATCCTCTAATGCTGAGGTATATTTTACAGTATCGACAACAAGCACTAGTCCAACATTAACACTTCAGGCAGGTGTTGTATGTGTAGGATCAATAAATGAAACGACATATATTTTTTCAATACCAGAAAATATAACTACAACAATAAATGATGGTGTTGCCCAATTTGGATCTGCAGATAGTCCTATTTTGATATACCAGGGCACACTGCTTTCTAAGCAATTTACCGTAGATGGATCATTAGATCAGAGATTTATACTCGACAATTCATTTATTGATTCATCAACAATCTCAGTTTATGTTAGAGGAGCATTAGAAACTGGTGGTTTAGGAGAAAAATATACTAAAGTTGATAATATTTTAAACACTGGATCAATTTCTGAAATATATTTCATTCAAGAAGTTCAAGATGAGAAATATGAATTACTATTCGGTGATGGATATTTCGGTAAAGAATTAGAAAATAATTCTGTAGTAAATGTAAGTTATATTGTTACTGACGGAAAATTAGGAAATGGATGCTCAGTATTCTCATTTGTAGGCACTTTTAAAGATTCTGAAGATAATACAGTCATTCCAACAGAATCAGTGTCTGTTAATACTATTACATCATCAAAAAATGGAGGAGATATTGAATCGTTATCTTCTATTAAATATTATGCTCCAAAACTATATTCTTCACAATATAGAGCGGTTACATCTAGTGATTATGAAGCAATTATAAAACAAATATATGCAAATGCAGAATCTGTTTCAATAGTTGGAGGTGAAGAGTTATCTCCACCAAGATATGGTAAAGTTTTAATTAGCATTAAACCTAAGAATGGAGATTATGTTTCAGATTTTGATCAAGAACTTATACTCAATAGACTAAAGAATTACTCTGTTTCTGGAATAAATCAGGAAATTGTACCTCTTAAAGTTCTTTATGTTGAAATTGATACTTCTGTTTATTATAATATAAATCAAGTTGCTAGTGTCGATAATTTAAAAACTCTTATATACAATACATTATATCAATATTCAAAAACTCCTAACATTAATAAATTTGGTGGTAGATTTAAATACAGTAAAGTAGTTCAACTGATTGATAATGTTGATGATTCTATTACTTCTAACATTACTAAAGTTAGAATTAGAAGAAATTTAAAAGCACTTATAAATCAGTTTTCACAATATGAATTGTGTTTTGGAAATAAATTCCATATTAATCCATATGGATACAACATTAAGAGCACTGGGTTTTATGTTGATGGAATTGATGCACCAGTTTATTTGACTGATGTTCCAAATAAATCTGCGGATAATATGTCCTTGGATGGATCTGGAAAAGGATCTGTATCTATAGTCAAAAAGAATTCTGATGGCACTTATGGTGTTGTGGTAAAATCTGCTGGAATTGTTGATTACAATTCTGGAGAAATTAATATTAATGGAATCGTTATAACTAGTACAATAAAGGAAAATAATATTGTAGAAGTGCAAGCTATTCCAGAATCTAACGATGTAATTGGGTTAAAGGATTTATATTTAGAATTTAACCTTGAAAATAGTAAAATAAATATGAAGAGAGATGTAATTTCTTCAGGAGAAGACACTTCTGGAGTCAACTTCACTAATAATTATTACACTTCAAGTTACTTTAATGGGGATATAGAGAGGAAATAAGACATGATTGAAACTAGCTTTGATACAAGAGTAAAGATTCATCAAATTGTTTCAAATCATCTTCCTGAATTTTTACTTGAAGAATCGCCTAAAACGGCAGAATTTTTAAAACAATACTACATTTCGCAAGAATTTCAAAGTGGAACAGTAGATATTGTTGAAAATTTAGATCAATATCTTAAATTAGATAATCTAACTCCAGAAATTATTGACGGCACTACATCTTTGCTGTCAGATATTCAAATTGATTCTGACACAATTGTAGTATCTTCAACAAAGGGATATCCATCTGAGTATGGATTACTTCAGATTGATGATGAAATAATCACATATACTGGATTAACAACTAATACATTCACTGGATGTATTAGAGGATTTAGTGGTATAACAAAATATTCTAATAAGAATACCACTTCACTATATTTAACGCAAGATAATTATAAAAATGATCTAGTTTTTTCAACCTCATCTAGTTCTACTCATAGTAGTGGATCTACAGTAATTAATCTTAGTACCTTATTCCTAAAAGAATTTTATAATAAATTAAAGTATTCTTTAGCACCTGGATTGGAAAATTCAGATCTGGCTAATGGTCTAAGCATTAATAATTTTATAAAATCCGCAAGAAGTTTTTATCAATCTAAAGGAACAGAAGAATCTTTTAGGATATTATTTTTAGTTCTATATGGAATAGAACCTAAATTAATAGATTTAGAAAATTATTTAATTAAACCATCTTATGCTAGGTTTATAAGAAGAGAGATTGTAGTTGCAGAGTTAGTTTCTGATGGAGATCCTCTCAATTTAATAGGACAAACAATAAAAACTAGTTACGATTCTACATCACAAGCATCAGTTTCTGAAGTTGAAATACTTACACGTCGCGGAAAAACATATTATAAAATTTATCTGTTTATTGGTTATGATGAAAATGACCTCATAGAAGGTGAATTTAGAATTTCAGGTAAAACTAAGGTTTTAGATAATGTTTCTGTAGGATCTTCAGTCATCTCTGTTGATTCCACAATAGGATTTCCTTCTTCTGGAGTTTTAATATCTGGAAATAACAATATCAATTATACTTCTAAAAATATTAATCAATTTTTTGGATGTTCTGGTATAACTGAAGAAATATCCACAACATCTGATATAAGATCTAGTGATATAATTTATGGATATGAAAACGGAGATACAACAAAAAAAGTAGAACTCAGAATTACTGGATCTCTTTCAAAAATTGAAAATGCAGAAAGTATAGTGCTTTCGGAGAAAGGTGATATTATTAAAGTAAAGAATCTTGGACAAAAAATACTAAATCCCTCTGGAGATAGATCTTTTAAAGAAATAATAGCAAATTCGTTCTTATACAACACAAGCACTAGACATAATGTTATCAGTATAACAGGTTCAACTTTTAAACTTGGACATACAATAGACAAAAGTAGTCTAAAAGTTGGCGATAAAGTTGATATTTTAGTTAGAGGAAGTACTAATACTATAGTAGTTTCTGGAGCATCAATTTATGATGTTAATTTGCAAAATAATGAAGTTATTTTAAATAATCTTCAGGGATTTATTCCAGAAGTATCAAAAAAATATGATATTAGAAGAAAAATTAATTATGCAAAAAGTTTAAATACCTCATTAGAATATGGAAATGATAACACTGTTTCAGACGTTGGAAATCTATATTCAGATAATGATAATGTCTACGTAGCATCAAATTCTCTACCTTCTTACACTATTGATAAAAAATTAGTATATTCTTCAATACCAACATCATATAACACATTAGTTTCGGAATATTTTCAATTTGTAGTAACTAATCCATCTTCTTCAAATTATCAAAAATATTCAGTAATATCTTTTGATGAAAATGTTCCATTTATAACTGGAGATGAAGTTGTATATCTAGCAGAAAACACAGAACTTCCTGGATTATCATCTGGTTCCACTTACTATGTTGAAGTTATAGATGATAAAAAAATAAGATTATATGAGTCTAGATCTTTTATTACTGGAGAAGAAAATCCAAATTTTGTTGGATTTGAACCAATTTTAGGATTAAATGAGTCTCATACTTTTGTATTAGCAAAAGATGCACCTAAGAAAATTAGTCCACAAAATATTCTAAGAAAATTCAACACTACTCAAAATATTTCAGAAAATGAAAAACAAGAAACTGATACTGGCAATATTGGAATTTTAGTCAATGGTGTTGAAATTAATAGTTTCAAATCAAATGACAAGATATACTATGGTCCTCTAAATGAGATAGAAGTTATAAATGGTGGAAGAGATTATGATGTAGTTAGACCTCCTATTGCTCAAATACAAAATCCACCAGGAATTGGGAATACAGCAGCTTTAGCAACTATAACCGTCGAAGGAAATCTCAAATCTATATTAGTAGATCCCCAAGAGTTTGATATTGAAGGTGTGGTTTCTGTTGTAATTAGTGGAGGAAATGGCAAAAACGCAATAATTAATCCAGTTATTGAAAAAAGATACAGAGAAGTTGAATTTGATGCAAGATTTTTAATAGATAATGGTGGAATAGATCCAAGCACTGATGAAACGATAACTTTTGTTTCAAATCACTACTTTAGTAATGGTGATAAAATAATCTATGATAGTAATGGAAATACTGAAGTTGGTATTGGTACTTTTCTTGGTTCCAATGCAACAACAAATACATTAAGCAATGGATCTTATTATTATGCCCAAGTAGTTAATCCTAAAACGGTAAAACTTTATTCAACTCTCGGTGATTATAAATCTGGAATTAATACCATAGGATTTAGCACTGCAGTCAGTGGAGGAATTCATAAATTTAGAACAACAGAAAAAAAAGTTATATCTAAAATAACAGTTTTAAATCAAGGAGAAGGATATTCCAATCATAAAATATATGTAAAATCTTCAGGAATATCTACAAGTTTTAATAATATATTTTTCAAATCCCACCATTTTAATGATGGTGATATTGTTGTATATGAAAATACTGGAACTCAAATACCAGGATTAACAACATCAAATTATTATTTTGTTAGTAAAATAGATGATGACTATTTTAGAATATGTGATGCTGGAACTGACAAGTACAATCCCAATAAAGAAAATTTTGATAGGAAAAAGTATGTAGGATTAACTTCTACGGGATCCGATTATCATATTTTTAAATATCCAAAAATTGAAGTTGATGTAATTGTTTCATATGGATCTAGCTTTACCAATCTTAGTAATATAGTATCCACTCCAGTTGTCACTGGACCAATAAAATATTTAAATTTATATGAAAATGGAACTTCCTATGGATCCGATGTTGTTAATTTTGAGAAAAAACCAGGTATAACAATAAAGACGGGAGAATATGCTCAAGTATCTCCATATGTTAAAGATGGAAAAATAATAAAGGTAAATGTTCTTTCCACAGGACAATTTTATTATTCAACTCCAAATCTAAAAATAAATGGAGAAGGTACTGGTTGTATTTTACGTCCAGTAATTGTAAATAACAAATTAAAAAGTGTAGTTATAATAAATCCAGGTATTGGATATGTTCAAGAAACCACTACTATAAATGTAGTTCCTGCGGGAAGTGGAGCAATATTGAATTCTAAAGTAAGATATTTAACTTTGGATAATCACTATAGATTTGGTGATGAATTTTTATATAAAACTTTGAATAATTTAGAATATACCCTAATATCATATACTCAAACTTTAGCATCCCATTTAAATGATGATGGAAGCAAGCATTCTCCAATAGTTGGTTGGGCATATGATGGAAATCCAATATATGGACCATATGGTTATTCCGAACCTTATAATTCAAACTCCACAGTAAAACAGTTAGTTTCTGGATATATTTTAAATTCTGGTAATGTTTATAATAGACCTGAATTTTTAGGTGGATTCTTTATTGAAGATTATGAATTTACTGGATCTGGAGACTTAGATCAATATAATGGAAGATATTGTAAGACTCCAGAATTTCCTAATGGAATATATGCATATTTTGTTTCTTCTACTTCAGATGAGGAAACCTCATCATTTAAATCTACATATCCTTACTTTATAGGACCATACTATAGATCTAAAAAAATTGATGATAATTGGAGTTTAACTCAAGATTTTGATTTTAATAACTCCAATCTTATAAGAAATACTTTCCCATATCAAATAAATGAAAAAAATTCAGATTATGAATTTTATACTGAGTCTAATGAAATAAGTAAGCAATTAACAGAAGTTAAATCGACTGCTAAAGGTAAAGTAAGTTCATTTAATATTATTGATCCAGGTAAGGATTATAAAGTTGGTGATGCTTGTTATTTTGAAGTTTCTGATGTAGAGAGTGGACAATTTACTACCACCATTTCTAAAATAACTGGTAAAGATATCTATAGTTTAGAAATATCTACAGAAAAATATGAAAATGTTGTTCTTGAATGGTCTTCAAATTATGTTGTTGGATATTATGAACCATATGTTAGTTTATTAGATTATGATAGAGTAACATTGACTGGAATTGGAACTTACATATCTTCTTTAAATGGCGAAAAGATATGTAACGTTAAGAGAGACCAAACTACTCTCTTAAGCGATATGACTTCAAATGTCACACCGCAGGAAGTGGAAGATATTTATGTCTCCAAAATACCACCAACTGTTTCTGTTGGAAGTACTATAAGTATAGGAAATGAATTACTTTCAGTTTTAAATATATTTGAATCAGGATCAATTTTGAGAGTAAGGAGATCTGATGTTGGATATGCTCATACTGCATCAGATATTATTACCGTTTTACCTAATAAATTTACAATTCAATCAAATACGAATTATTTTAATTCTAAAATTAACAGTAAAATTTATTTCAACCCAGCTCAATCTGCAGGAATTGGCACAACCTCTGGAATTGGAATAGATCTTCAACAAACTGTTGGTGGGGTAACTAAAGACATATCTGTTCCAACTCAATCTATTCGTATAGAAAATCATCCATTTAAAACTGGAGATTCTGCTATTTTAAGAAAAGTAGCGACTAGATCTCCAATAATAGTTTCAAATACTCCAAGTTCTGCATCTTTTAGTTTATTATATGGGGCAACTTTAGAAGAAAATGTTTATATTATTAACAAATCCAAAGATCTGATAGGAATAACCACAACTTTAGATAATGCATTTACAACTAATGGACTATTTTTACTTGGTCCAATACCTATAGAATATGATTATTCTATCGAAACTGATTATCCTCAAATAAAATGCGAAATTCAAAAAATTGTAGGTAAAATTTACACTACTGAAGATCATGAATTAACTTCTGGAGATCTAATTGATTTAAATTTAACATCAAACGATAGTGTTGGTATAGGAACTAGTTCATCAGTTAAAATTAGTTATGATCCATTGTCTAAAACTTTATTAACAAATACTACTAACTTCAGTTCAAGTAATGTTAATCTTTCCGAGAATTGTATTAATATAGATGGTCATAGTCTTAAAACGGGGAATAAGGTTTTTTATTCCTATAGCGATTCACCCATAAGTGGTTTATCATCTACTGGATATTTTGTATATAAAATTGATGATGATAATATTCAACTTGCCGAAACGTACTACGATACGCAAAAGCAATATCCAAATATCATAAAGTTTTTATCGACAGGTGGAAGTTATCAAAGAATAAGTTTAATTAATCCTGAAATAATAACAGAAAGAAACAATACAGTATTATTTGATGTTTCGGATTCCAGTTTAGATGGATATCAATTAAAACTTTTTTATGATTCCGAATTTAATAAAGAATTTATTTCTGTTGGATTATCGACCGAAATAAACTTTACTGGAGTCGGAACACCAGGTGTAGCAGTTAATGCTACATATACACTAAAATATTCTTCTAATATTCCAGAGAAACTTTATTATAATTTAATTAAAGATGGATATCCAATCAATAATGACGATAGTGTTATAAGCGCATCTTCAATTAGATTTATCAATAATGCTTGCAATGGATCTTTCTCAGTTTCTGGAATAGGATCTACAGAATTTACATTTAATTTACCATCTTTACCAAGTAAACTATTCTATTCTGGGCAAAATTGTGATGTTTTAAAATATTCAACTAGTTCAAAATCTGCCAAGGGTGGAATTGATAATTTAAAAATTTTAAATAATCAATTTAAATATAAAGAATTGCCTAGTTTTGTAGGTTCTAATTCTAATTCTGGAACAGATGCAAATATTATCATCAATACTGACAATATAGGTGGGGTTAACGAATACCTAATATTGGATCAGGGATTTGATTATGCTTCAGATAAAACTTTAAGACCAGAAGCTTCTATTCCTTCTGTAATATTCACAAGTAATTCTAGTGAAATAAAGGATTTCTCAATAACTGATGGTGGATTTGGATATTCCTCAAACCCATCTGTTCTATTGAAAAATCCATATACTAATGAGATTGTTAATAGTGGTAATTTATCGTGTGAAGTAAATTCTGGAACTGTTAGTAAAATAAACATAGATTCTCCAGTAAAAGGTTTACCTGCAATAAATCATGAGCTTGTCTTTATTAATAATTCAAACGGTATAGGTATAAATTCCATTCAAAGTTCATCTGGAGGAATTGTAACTTGTACTTTAGTAACTCCGATCGTTTCTGGATTTATAAATCCACCATTTGAAGTTGGTGATGATATATTTGTTGAAAATATTGAAAAAGATAGTGTTTTTGGGGATGGTCTTAATTCCGCAGATTATGGATACAGTTTCTTTAAAGTAACATCTTTTGTCAATACAAATCCAGCTGTTTTAGAATATAACTTATCTGGTGTAACAACAGATCCAGGAATAGCAAAAACAAGTCAATTAGGATATGCAATTATTGTAAATAAAAAGAATTATCCAAACGTTATTACTAATCAAATTTTTTCCAGGTTCAAAAAAGGTGAAAAACTTTTCTGTAATTCGGGAAATGGTTTTACCGAATTCGATTTAATCGTAGAAGATAGTAAAGATTCATACCTTAAAGTATCTGGACCAGATTTATATAAAGTGAAAAAAGGTAATATTTTAAGAGGAAAAGAATCTGGAGTATTATCTACCGTAGTCACTACGGTATTAAATGAATCTAAATTTGAGGTAAATTATTCAAATACATCTTCTCTTGGATGGTCTAATGATATTGGAAAATTAGATGAATTATTCCAGGTAGTTCAAGATAATGATTATTATCAAAATCTATCTTATAGTATTAAGAGTCCAATAGAATATAATGAATTTATTAATCCAGTTAATAATTTGGTTCATATCTCTGGATTAAAAAATTTCGCAGATACCCAAATTGAATCTAAATCAAGTTTTGTTTCTTATGGCGGAACTTCAAGTCAAATTATTGTGGTAGATGTTTTATCCGAATCGAGGATTGATGTCAATAAAAATTACTCATATTCGGTAGACTATGATGTTTTAAATGATAAGTCTAGATATTTGAAATTTAATAATTTAACATTAACAGATTATATTAGTTGTTCCTCAAATAGAGTTTTAAAGGTTGATGATGTTAGTAAAAAATTCTCAAATAAGTCTAACGATAGAGATTTATTTACAAACATATACACATACTTAGAGGATACGCTATTTTCTAAGTATATAATACAAATAAATGATGTCACTAATAACACTTACCAATTAAGTGAAAATGTTGTTTTATTCTATGATAATAATATTTTCTCTTTTGAGAAGACTTCTTTAAAGAATTCTGAAACTAGATTGGGTGAAATTACAGGAGAAGTTGATGACTACAATACAAAAACTCTTAGATTTACCCCTCAAGATCCATTTGATACTGATTATGATGTTAAGTATGTTCAAACTTATTTTGATAATTTAGATCCTAAGAAAATAGGAATCAATACAGAATCAATAGGTTGTATTGATTTAATAGGTGTTAGTACATCCGTAGGAGTAGGAACAACTTCCACTTTAATAACTTTCCCAGTTACTAAAAATAATGGTTTAGTTGCAAGTGTATTTGTTTTTGATACAGTAAGATTTAATTTTAACTTTGTTGAGGTTATTGTAGATTCCGATAAATCAAATACTTATCTTGCAGAATATTATTTTGATGATACTGTTGGATTATCAACAAATTATATTGCAACCTTTGATTCCACAATTCAATCTGGAATTTTAAATCTAAAAGTAACTAATAATATAAACACTAAAATCTTAGTAAATGCTAATATAGTTGGATTTGGTTCGACAGCATCTGGAATAGGTACCTACAGATTTAGATATGATGGACAACCTGAGGGAAGTGAAAGATCCGCACGATTTGAATCTAATTATGTAGTTTCTTCTGGAATTTCAACTGTATTTAAATTTAAAACCAACGAAATAACAGGGTCAAAATCTTTGATTAGAGTTTCTTGCGGAAAAACAAGCTCTATACATCAGTTACTTTGTCTTCAGGATAATTATAATTTATATACAACTCAATATCCATTCATTTCTTCAAATTCAGAAACAGGTATAGGAACATTTGGAGCACAATATTCTGGAGAATATACTGTAGTTTCTTTCTATCCAGATAATAATATCACTGGAATAGTAACTATACAAAGTTATAATCAGTTACTCTATACTTTCAATGATTTTGAAAATGAATCTTTGGCAACCAATAACACCTTAAACTATGGAAATGTCGTTGAATCAGTCAAGTTAGCAGCTTATGATGGTCTAAATGGACCTAGGGCAAATAAAGTTGATTTTGATCTCAAATATAATGGAACTCCAATCTTTAGAAAAGTATTTAATCCAAGTGATTCTTCTATTTTAGATAAGGAAACTGGAATAATATCAATTAAAGATCACTTCTTCAATACTGGAGAAAGATTAATATATGAGGCAAAATCTACTTTTGTTGGTGTTGGAGAATCTTCAGTCGGAATAGGTTCTACTACAAATTCAGTCGGAATTGTTACAAATATACTTCCATCAGAAGTATATGCTATTAAGATAGACGATGACCAATTTAGATTATCTACAAGAAGAGATTACTCTCTTGCAGGAATATATGTAACATTCACTTCTACTGGAGAAGGGAATGCACATTCCCTTGAAATGTATAAACAATTTGAAAAATCAGTTATTTCCATAGATGGTGTTGTACAAAAACCATTATCATACACTCCATTATATTTCCAACTTGCAAATAATGGTGGGCAAATAGGATTTACAACTAACTATTTTGCTTTGAGTGGAATTTCATCAATAAGTTCTGGTGATGTGCTTAAAATTGATGATGAATATGTTCAGGTTATATCTGTTGGATTTGGTTTAACTTCTACAGGTCCAATAACTGAGTCTGGACCATATAACATAGTTTACGTCAATAGAGGTCATGTTGGTACAATAGCAACAACTCATACAGATTCCACAGAAGTTAGAGTTTATAGAGGATCGTTTAACTTAAAATCTAGCAAGATATATTTTACTCAACCACCAAGAGGAAGTGCAAGGGAAAGAAGAGATTTTAGTAATCTACCTTACCCAACATCATCTTTCAGTGGAAGAGTTTTTCTTCGCAAAAATTATACCAATAACATATTATATGATGATATTTCAGACGGATTTACTGGCCTTGGATCTTCATACACATTGACAGTTCAGGGAATTAATACTACAGGAATTGAAACTGGAAGTGGCGTTCTGTTTATTAATGGAATATTCCAAACTCCGTCCACAAAAAATAACGTTGGAAACAATTATACTTATGAAGCTAGTGCTGGTATCACCAGTGTTATCTTTAGTGGTATAACATCCTCTAATGGGCAAACTATTTACACTGATTTTGATGTAAATCAAAATCAACTACCTAGAGGAGGATTAATTGTTTCATTAGGATCAACTCCAGGACTTGGATATGCTCCTCTTGTTGGTGCATCAGTAACTGCAGTTTTAAACAATATCACTGGAGCGGTTGTTTCGGTTGGTCTAGGCACGACTGACATAATTGGATCTGGATATAGGTCTCCAGTTTCCATAGGCATTACAGATCCTCTGCACAGCGGGACAGCGGCAGTTATAACTGCTAATGTCGGATTGGGTGGAACACTATCATTCAACGTCGTTACTCCTGGTAGTGGATATGTTAGTCCTTCTATATTAGTTTCTGAACCATCATATGAAAATCTACCGACAACAGGGGTCTTTAGAAGAGGAATAGGTAATACATCAGAAACTGGAAAAAATCTTTTAGTAAGTGTTGAAGTTGGAGGGGTCGCAACAACAGGAATAGGATCTACTTATTTCCAAGTATCTAGTTTTAGAATTGCTAGACCAGGATATGGTTTCCAAATTGGTGACATCATAAAACCAGTGGGATTAGTAACTGATAGAAGATTAAATTCTCCTATTAGTGAATTTAACATAACTGTTTTGGATACATTCTCAGATTCATTTGCATCATGGCAATTTGGAGAACTAGATTATATTGATTCAATCAAAAATTTACAAGATGGTAATAGAAGGAGATTCCCATTATATTATAATGGTAGTTTATTAAGTTTCCAAAAAGATGAAGAAACTGGTGTGGATATTGATTTAAATTCAGTATTAGTAATCTTTGTAAATGGTGTTCTTCAAGAACCTGGGGATGCATATCAATTTGAGGGTGGATCATCTTTTATATTTACCGAACCACCAAAGTCTTCAGCAAATGTTTCTATATTTTTCTATAGGGGTACTCGTAACGAAGATAGTAGTTTTGTGAATATATTTGAAACTATAAAAATCGGAGACACTGTTAGAGTTAATGGTACTAATTATTACGAAAATAGTGATTATCAAGATCCTAGAATAGTTGAGGATATTGTCCAATCTGACGTTATTCAAACAAATCTTTATTCTGGTCCAGGAATTGACCCAGATAACCTCAGATATTTTGATTGGCAAAAACAAAAAGAAGATATATTGATCAATGGAGATTATGTATATAAGAGTAGAGATTCTATAGAATCTCAAGTATATCCAACTGCAAGAATTATAGGAGATTTTAATGAAAATAGTTCTGCCATTTTTGTTGATAATGTAGAATTATTTGATTATGAAGAAAATGATTTTGGTGTTAAGATTAATGGATATGACGTATTAATCGTAAATGGAACAACCCCAAGTGAAGCTAAAATAACTACTAATGTTTCTGCTGCTGGCACGATTAGTTCTCTTACTATAGTTGATTCTGGAAGTGGATACACTCAAACTTCCCCATTACAAATTAAAATTTCCGCTCCAAAATATATTGGAGTTGGAATAGGAACTACCGCAGCAGCTAATGTCACTATAACTAATGGGACTATTACTGGATATACAATTACAAATGAAGGTTTAGGTTATTCTCAAGTTAATCCACCTCAAGTTATTATTCCTCTACCAGAAGTTAATTATGATAAGATCACATTAGTTCGCCCAAATACTTTAACTCAAATATCTAGAGGATTCTCTGGAATTATTACAGGAATTACAACTTCTACTGGAACAAGTGGAAATCCACTTGCACTAAAATTCTTTGTAAGAAGAAAAACTAGTGCATTAACTTTCTTTGATTTAAATGTTGGATATCCAATTTATGTCTTCAATACTAATGTTGGATCTGGATTAACATCAATTGATTCTTCCAATTCTTCTGTAGTTGCTATTGGAACTCAATATGTTGATAATATCTACTATGTACATAATATTGTTAAGGATGGTCCAAATGCAGTAATAACTGCAAATATTAAATCCAATTCTAATGTTACAGGAATATCTACTTATGGACCGATAGAAAATCCTGTTGGTAATTTCTCATGGGGAATGCTCTCCAATATAGAAAGTAGATTAACAAACATTTCTATAGGAGTAACAGGATTGATAGTAGATTCTGGGTTATCAACTTTCCCAGCAATACAGAGAAGAGGTTATGGACTTAGGGAAAATGGATCCTTGAGAAAACAATTCACTATATAAACAACTTAATATAAATAGATAAAAAATTCTTTAAAATGTCTGCAATTGTAACCAATCAGTTTAGAATATTAAATGCAAATAATTTTGTAGATTCTATTAATGATGCAAATAATTCATATTATCTATTCTTGGGCCTAGCAAATCCTTCTACAGTAGTTGGATTTGGTAGAGATGCTAATTGGGATTCTAATGTACCTAATCCAATTGATAGTTTTGATTATTTAAATCATGTTAAAGACACTATGTTATTTGGATCAAGAATAACTGGTGCAAATGTAAGAAGATTAGTAAAAAGAATTGATTGGGTGAAGGGAACAAAATATGAAATGTATCGCCATGATTATAGCGTTTTAAATCCCTCCCCAATTACAAAATCTGCAAATTTATATACCGCTAATTATTATGTCGTAAATCAAGATTATAGGGTCTATATTTGTATAGATAATGGATCGACGGGAATAAACAGCACTGGAAATGCATCAAAAGATGAACCTTTATTTACAGATCTGGAACCATCCAAAGCAGGTGAAAGTGGGGATGGATATATTTGGAAGTACTTGTATACAATTTCGCCAAGTGATATTATAAAATTTGATTCTACAGAATATATAACTGTTCCAAATGATTGGGAAACTAGCACAAATTCACAAATAGAATCTATTAGAGATAATGGCAATTCTGATGTAAATGAAAACCAAATAAAAAAAGTTTATATTGATAATCCTGGAGCAAATTATTCTAATGTTTTGGGTCAAGAAGTAGATATACTTGGTGATGGGACTGGTGGTAAAGTACTGATTGATGTTGAAGGTGGAAAGATAGTTAATACTACGGTTTCATCTGGAGGTAAGGGATATTCTTATGGAATAGTTGATCTTGGAGCACTAAATTTATCAACAACAGCAACTCCAGCAAAGTTAATACCAATAATTCCACCATCAAAAGGGCATGGATATGACATATATAAGGAGTTAGGAACTGATAAAATATTAGTATATTCTAGATTTGATGATTCCAATAAAGATTTTCCTGTAGATACAAAATTTGCTCAGATAGGAATTGTAAAAAATCCAGAATCTTCAACTTCGGAGACTTTATTTACAGGTAATTATTTTTCGGCATTATATGCTATGAAGTTTAACTCTATTACTGGAACACCAGAAATAGGAGAAAAAATAACTCAATTATCCGAAGATGGATCTAGTAAAGCAAAAGGATATGTTGCTTCATATGATGAAGAAACAATGGTTTTAAAATACTTTACTGATCGTTCATTATATTATAATCAAACAACTCTAGATCAAACTGATTATATTGGAATTTCAACAATATCAAAATATGTTGATTTTGAATCAAGTGCAAATCCAGTAACTTCCGATTCATTTTCCGCATCTATTGATACTACATTTACAGATAGTTCGGTCAATCCAACTGGAACAAAAATAATAGATCTTGGAGTATCTTTTACTGCTGGATTGGCAATTCCAGAAATAAATAAAAGATCTGGTGAATTAATTTACGTCGACAACAGACCTATTATTTCAAGAAATCCCCGTCAAAAAGAAGATATTAAAATCGTCCTGGAATTTTAAACAAAATGGCACAAAAATTTAATCTAAACATAAATCCATATTATGATGATTTTGATAAGGATGATAATTTTTATCGAGTTTTATTTAAACCAGGATATCCTGTACAAGCAAGAGAACTAACGACTTTACAGTCTATATTACAGAACCAGATTGAATCCTTCGGAAGCCACATATTTAAAGAAGGATCTATGGTTATTCCTGGATCTATTACATATGATGACAAATATTTTTCAGTAATTGTCGACCCAACGCATTTTGGCACTGAAATTTCCTTATACATTTCAGAACTGATAGGTAAAAAGGTTCAAGGACAAACCTCAGGTGCAATAGGTGTAATTAAGAATTTCAGTCTCCCTCCTGATGATGGTGTTGATAATATAACTTTATACGTAAAATATATTTCTTCTGGAGATGATTTTACAACATCTCGGTTTATCTCTGAAGAATCTTTAGTTCTTTTGGAGGAGAATATTGTCTATAGTGGAATAACGATTAACTTCGGAAACACAGTTGCAACAGTTTCTTCAGGCAATTCAACCTATACTGGATCTGCAGTTAATCTTGATAAAGGTGTATATTTTATTAGGGGAATTTTTATTGAAGTCCCCAATTCTGTAGTTATTCTGGATCCTTATTCTAATCTAACTAGTTATAGAGTTGGATTAACCATACAAGAAGAATTAATAAGTTCTTTTGATGACTCATCTTTGAATGATAATGCTAAAGGATTTTCAAACTATGCCGCACCAGGTGCAGATAGATTAAAAATAACAGCATTTTTATCTAAAAAATTATTAAACGATTATGACGATAAGAATTTCATTGAGATTGTCAGAATACAGAATGGAACTATTAAGAAAATACAAGATACTACAACGTATTCATTAATTAAAGATTATATTGCAAAAAGAACATATGATGAATCTGGAGATTATTCCTTAAATCAATTTGATATTGAAGTATTAGAATCATTAAACGATAGAATATCAAATAATGGTGTATACTACGAAAATGAGACAACACAATCTAATGGAGTTCCGTCTGAAGATAGCGTATGCATAAAAGTTTCTCCAGGTAAAGCTTATGTGAGAGGATATGATGTTACCGTTCCTTCTTCGGTCCTTATAGATGTTCCAAAACCAAGAGATACTAAAACTAGAGATAATACTTTAGTTCCTTTTAATATTGGAACATTATTAAAGGTCAATAATGTTTATGGAAATCCATATATTAATCTAACTGATTCAGATAATATAATTAATCTTTATAATCAAAGATCATCATCAACATCTTCAGGAACTGGAACATTAATAGGAAAAGCTAGAGTATATTCTTTCAATTTAAGTGATGCCCCATACACAAACTCATCATCTTCTTGGGATTTATATCTATATGATATTCAAACTTTTACTAGATTAGTTATTAATGAAACGCCTGCAGATAATTTAGTAGTAGGTTCTTATATACGTGGATCTAACAGTGGAGCTTCTGGATTTGTAAACTCAATAAATGGCAAAGAAGTTTATTTAATTCAAACCTCTGGAAAATTTTCTGTAGGAGAAAGTTTTTATATCAATGAATCTTTGTTTAACTCTAGATCCATAGTTTATATACAAGATTATACTTCTGATGATATAAAATCAGTGTGGCAGGATTGTACAACTATTTCATCTGGAGCTTTAGCGACAGATTTTGTTGCAGATACTATTTTAGGAAGTAAAATTTCTTATGGATTTAGTCTTAGCGATCAAATAACAATCACTCCTTCTGGAGTCGTTTCGTGCGCAGGAAGAAACTTTTTAGGTATTAGAAGCGATACAATAATTCAATACCAGATACCAGGTAATACCTTAGAAACTTTTAATAAGGTTGTTTCAGTTTCTTCTGATGGTCTTTCTATGACTGTCACATCTTGCCCTAATGTGGCGAATGTATGTAATGGAAGTCTACCTGGAATAACCACATCAATTCCTTTTAAGGTTGGAGTTACAGATATAAGGAATAATTCAAAATATCCACTATATTCACCATTATTTGATAGAAATATTTCCGAAGTTAATTTATCTAGTGCAAATTTAGTAGTTACTTCTCAAATAGATTCATTATCTACAGATGCTAGCGGAACTTTAACATCTAATGTTACCAATACTGGTATTAGTAATTCATTCTTTGAAAATTTTGATGCAGATAGATACTCTCTCTTCTATTCAGATGGTACAGTTGAAGATTTGACATATGATCAATTCTCATTAAACAATGACGGAACTCAACTTACCATTACTGGATTATCTCCAAATCAAACTTCTAATGTAAGTTTAAATGCAACATTAAGAAAATCTACTGTACAAAATGCAGTGAAAACTTATGTTAGAAGTGAAACACTAATTGTCTCTAATACTGCTTCTGGTTATAATTCTAACGTAACTGGATTAACAAGTAGTTTCTGGTATGGTACAAGGGTAGAAGATTTAGAAATATCATTAAATGTTCCAGATGCAACTAATGTTGTTGCAGTATATGAATCTCTTGATGCCCAAACACCTTCTCTAGATTCTTTAACTATAGTTGCTAGTTTAGGTTTAGATACAAAGTCGGTTATTGGAGAGAAAATAATAGGATCTTCTAGTGGTGCAGTTGCTCAACTAGTGACTAGAGATTCTTCATCAAAAGTTAGTTTTGTATATTTAAATTCAAATATATTCCAAATTGGAGAAACAATAACCTTTGATGAATCTGGAATAATAACTGAAATACAAATAATTGAAAAAGGAAATTATATTAATAGAACTAATAATTTTATATTAGATAAAGGACATAGACAAGAATACTGCGACTATTCAAGAATAGTCAGAAAAGATTCTTCAGGAGCACCTTCTAAAAAACTTTTAATTGTATTTAATTATTTTGATGTCTTAGGAAACAATGGTGGAGATGTTGTAACTGCAAATTCTTATGATGTCCAAAGATTTTCTAATGATGTTCCAATTTTACCGAGTGGCATTAGATCTACAGATACATTAGATTTCAGACCAAGAGTGGTTAAGTATATTAGTGGTAGTGGATCTCCATTTGACTTTAATGAAAGAGTTTTTGAAACCTCAATATCACCATCAAGTATTAAATCTGGAGAAAGCTCTTTAATTGGATACAATTATTACTTACCAAGAATTGATAGGGTTGTCTTAAACAGTTTAGGGCAAGTTTCTGTTATCGCTGGAACATCATCAGACACTCCAAAACTTCCAGTGAATGTTGAGGATGCTATGGATTTAGGTAGCATCGAATTTCCGGCATATCTATACAATGTGAGAGATGCTAAGGTTAAATTAATTGATAATAAAAGATATACTATGAGGGATGTTGGAAAGTTAGAAGATAGGATTAAGAATTTAGAGATAGTAACCTCCCTTTCTTTACTCGAGTTAGACACTAAAACATTACAAATTCAAGATTCTGATGGACTAACTCGATTTAAATCTGGATTTTTTGTTGATGATTTTAAAACTAGATCTTTAGTAGATTTTAAAAATCCAGACACTAAGGTTGATATCGACACAAATAATAGGGAAATGTCTTCCTGTACTGATAATTGGTCAATGAAGGCAGAGGTTGCATCTCAACTTAATATTGACATCTCAGTATTAGATTTTTCACAAAATATACCATTAATAGATTCAAATACATCAAAAACTGGAGATTTAATAACATTAAATTATATTGAGGAGGGTTGGATAGAGCAACCATTAGCATCTGATGTAGAAAATATTAACCCATTCAGCGTCGTTGAGTATATTGGTAATATCAAATTAAGTCCAGCATCAGATAACTGGGTTAGAAACATTTATACCACTGAAGGAAGACTAGTATCAACAGGTGCTGAAAATATTTCCGACTATGTTGAAAGTATTCAAATTAATAGTGATGTCGATCCTTATTTGAGATCTAGAAATTATTCTTTTGTAGCAGATTCTTTAAAATCTTTCACCCAGCATTACCCATCTTTAGATGATGTTAGTTCTATAGATGTAATTCCAAAACTTTTGGAAATAACAATGGTTTCTGGTTCATTTACTAGTGGTGAAGATGTTGAGGGTTTTATTGGTGATAGAAAAGTAATTGCTTTTAGAACAGCAGTTTCCAATCATAAATTTGGTCCTTATGATGAACCATTGAGAATTTATAATAAAAGTCCATATGATAGAAATGTTACGGTACCAACATCATATTCTGCATCATCAACATTATTGAATATTGATATTGAATCTTTGACTGAAGAATCTCTAACTTTATATGGAGGTTACATAACAACAGAAGTTATATTGATTGGTAAAACTAGTAAAGCAAGTGCAAAGGTTTCAAATATCAGATTAATATCCGATGAGGTTGGATATATTGTTGGATCATTCTTTATTAGAGATCCAAATTTCAACCCACCATTTAAATATAAATCTGGACAAAAGTTATTTAAATTATCTTCCATTTCCCCAGGAACAACCGTATTACCTGGAGACATTACTCTTTCTAGTACAGGATTTGGTGTTTTCAATAGTACTGGTATCATACAAACTCAAACAACAAATGTTGTTCAAGTTAGATATGAACCAACAGAACTCCCACCACCGCCAGAGCAAGAAGTAAATATTGAATATGTTTATGTTCCAACTCAATCTACTAGCACTACTACTCCCACTACCACTGTCACTCCAACTGTTACTTCAACAACTAAAAAAAATGATGTAATATACGTAAATAGTAGAGGAACTGTGTATGGAGATTATAATCAGAATTTATTAGTCAATCTTTATTATGGAGATAATCCTAAAAATAAAGATATTAAAGATTTAGCTAAAGCTGCTGGTATAAAAAATTTAGATATTGGATCTAATGGGAATATTAGTCAAAAGCAAGGTAATAAAATTAGGAATTTTGTTGCAGATAAAAGAGATCTTAATTTATCTAGTGTAGTATCAATAAAGAGTCCAAAATCATTAGGTGGGCAAGGTGCAAAGGTAGGTGATAAGATTGCTTTACCAATAGCACAACAACTATTGGCATCAAATTCTGGATCAACGGCAGGTAACACTGCAACTACAAGATCTAATAACAATAGCAATAAACAAACTAACCAAAATAATACTTCCAATAATAATAAAAAATGTAAGAAAAATGATCCACTTTCTCAAACATTTACTACTGAACCTGGAAATGGATTTTTCTTAACATCTGTAGATCTATTCTTTGCAACTAAAGATCCAGTAGAACAAGTAACAGTACAACTGAGAACTGTAGAATTAGGAACTCCAACAGATCTGCTCGTTCAAGATTATTCTAAAGTTATATTAGACTCTGAAGATATTGTTGTTTCTGATGATGCTTCTTTAGCAACAAAAGTTACTTTCCCGTCTCCAATATATCTTCAAGGTGATACTGAATATGCAATAGTTCTATTATCACCTACTACGGACAAATATCAAGTTTGGACTGGAACTATGGGTAGAAAAACCATAGAATCTAAGAATTTACCTGATGTTGAAAGTGTTGTTATTGGAAGACAATATTTGGGCGGAAGTCTGTTCAAATCACAAAATGGAACTATTTGGAGTCCAAACCAATATCAAGATATGAAATTTAAGATCTATAGAGCTAAATTTACATCTCAAAGAGGACAGGTTGTTTTCTATAATCCATCACTACCTTTCAGCGATCAACCTTTAGATAATAATCCAGTTACAGTTTTACCAAGAAAACTCAAAGTTGGAATTAGTACAACCAATACTCTTGGTACTATTTTGACAGTTGGCAGAAAAGTCAGCGAGGGTCCAAACATTGGAAATCCTGGACCATATGGATACATTGAAAAAATAGGAGGTCCTTTAGATTTAGGAGGTTCTGGAGTAAGCATTTCTAATATTGGTGTTGGATACTCCAGTGGAACATATACAAATGTTCCTTTATATTCTGTCTTTGGGTTTGGAACTGCGGCATTAGCAGATTTAACATTTAATGGTAGTGGAAATCTTTCTTCCGTTTCTATAGTTTCTACGGGAAATGGATATGCAATTGGTGACGTTCTAGGTATAACCACATCTTCTGTTGCTAAAGGAAGAAATGCGCTAATATCGGTCTCTTCTATAGGAAATAATATTGATACTTTATACTTAACGAATGTTCAAGGTGAAGAATTTACTAATAGTTCTAAACTTCTTTATAGAAACAGTGGCGATACTGCATATGTTTTGGCTGGAACTGCAACTATTGTTGGTGGATCTTCTGTCATAAGCCCATTATATGAAGGAAATGTATTTAAAGTTTCTCAAAGAAATCATGGAATGCATGGAAATGGCAATAAAGTTTCAATTAAAGACATAAATTCTGATTCTCCAGTGGTTTATTTGACTGCAGATTTTGGAGTAAATGATACGACATTATTTGTTTCTGATGCTACTTCATTTACAACATTTGAGGGTGTAACTGTATCTACTGGATACATCAAACTTAATAATGAAATTATGTATTACAACAATGTTGATACTGGAACTAATACACTGTCAATAGGTACTAGAGGAGTTGATGGAACTTTAATTAGACCTCACTATTCCGGAAACTTTGCCAGAAAATATGAAATTGCTAATGTTTCTTTAAGAAAAATCAACAAAACTATAGATTTACCTACATCTTCAACAAATCCAACGTTAAAAAATGCCACGGATTTAGACTTTTATTATTTGGAATTTGATAGGGGAGATAGAGCTTCTGGAGATACTCAAATTAGTTTTAGTATTGAGAAGAATGTTGGTGGGGATATTGCAAAAATATCCCAAAATCATCAGTATAGTTCTATTACACCTCAGTTTAATATCATTACACCTGGAACTGGCACGGCAGTTTATGGATCTTTAAGATCTGTAAGTGGAACTAGTGCTGGAGGAAACGAGGCTTCATTTATAGACCAAGGATTTGAAGATATTCAATTAAATGCAATAAATTACTTAAATACTCCAAGACTAGTTTGTTCACAAATAAATGAGTCTAATAGTCTACCTAGTTTGCCAAAGAATAAATCCGTTTCTATCAATATTGTAATGGAGAGAGATGAGAATGATTATTATCTATCTCCAGTTATTGATTTACAAACAGCATATATGACTTTTGGTAGAAACAGATTGAATAATCCTATTCTGGATTATGCATCTGATAGTAGAGTTAATCTTAATTATGGAGATCCTCATAGTTCGATTTACATTTCAAATAGAATTGATTTAAAACAAACTGCAACTAGTCTAAAAGTTTTAGTTTCTGCATGTAGACCATATGGAGCTGACTTTAGAGTTCTTTATAAATTATTTAAACCTGATTTAATTGGCGTTGATCCATCTTATGTTCTTTTCCCAGGATATACTAATCTTAGAGATACTAATGGTGATGGTTTTGGAGATGTGGTTATTGATCAGTATTTAAATGATGGACGCCCAGATGCAAAAGTTGGAGAAAGTTCTGATGGAGAATTTTTAGAATATCAATTCACTGCAGATAATTTAGATCCATTTACTGGATTCGCAATTAAGATTGTGATGTCTTCTACAAATGAAGCATCTAAAATTAGATATAAAGATCTTAGAGTAATTGCTTTAGCATAATATGATACCAGTAGAAGGAAACAAACATCTATTCAGAGATGAAAACAGTGGTGCTATTGTAAATATTGATACAATAGGTCATTCTCAATATATTAAAATGAGAGAAGATAAAAGAAAACAAAGAGAAGAAATTGATCAAATAAAAGATGACATTAACGAAATAAAATTATTATTAAAGGAGATTATAAATGGATCCAAGTGAAATTGAATTGCATTCTATAGATGCTTTATTTGAATATGAAAAACATTCTAGAGTGATTGATAAATTAGATTCAGATGAATTGAAACTTTTTGCTAAACTATATTATCGTTTATATTTGAAGCAACAAGAGACTATAAAAAATCTTGGAGTTATTTGAATATAAATATTTTTTGGTTAGTCTATGGTTTCGTAAATGGCAGCAACATATGTAGCCAACCTTGTCATTAATCAAAATGCAGATTTTTCTGAAATTTTTAATCTTGAAGACGTTAATACGGATTCTGCATTAAATCTAAGTGGATATACTGTTTCTTCTCAGTTAAGAAAGCATTCTGCTAGTTCACATTATGTTTCTTTCAATGCTGAAATTTTTAATGACGTTAATGGGCAGATTAAAGTTGGACTAACAACTACACAAACATCTTCATTAAAGCCTGGAAGATATGTTTATGATGTTGTGGTAGTTGATGATCAGGGAGTTACTAAAAGAGTTGTTGAGGGTATGGTTTTGGTAAGAGAAGGGTCGACAAGATAAATTGCAGTATATAAAGAACGGTAATTTAGGAGTAAAATAATGGCAAAACCAGCATCCAGGCAACAACTTATAGATTACTGTCTAAGGCGCCTGGGTGCCCCTGTATTGGAGATTAACGTTGATGATGACCAAATAGACGATTTAGTTGACGATGCCCTACAGTACTTCCAGGAGCGTCACTTTGATGGCGTTGAGAGAATGTACCTGAAATATAAAATTACCCAGCAAGACATTGATAGGGGAAAGGCTGCTATTCCAAGTGGGACGGGAATAGTAACTAGTACAGCAGTTTCAACAACTGGTCTTAGTTTTAATTGGTATGAAAGTTCAAATTATATACAGATACCAGATTCTGTAATTGGAATAGAAAAAGTATTTAAATTTGATACTAGTTCTATCTCGGGAGGAATGTTTAGTATTAAATATCAGTTATTTTTAAACGATCTGTATTATTTCAATTCCGTTGAATTATTGCAGTATTCTATGGTTAAATCTTATCTAGAAGATATTGATTTCTTACTAACTACAGATAAGCAACTTAGATTTAATAAAAGGCAGAATAGATTATATCTTGACATTGATTGGGGATCACAAAAAGAAGGTAATTTTGTAATATTAGATTGTTATAGAATATTAGATCCTAATAACTTTACTAATGTATATAATGATAGTTTCCTCAAAAAGTACTTAACTTCACTAATTAAAAAGCAGTGGGGACAAAACTTAATTAAATTTAGAGGCGTTAAACTTCCAGGTGGAGTTGAGTTGAATGGTAGAGAAATGTATGATGATGCCGAAAGAGAATTAGATAAGTTAAAAGAAGTAATGGCATTAGAACACGAACTTCCACCATATGACTTTATTGGATAATGGCACTTAATCCCTTTTTTCTAAACGGTTCTCCAGCAGAACAAAGATTAATACAAGATTTAATTAATGAACAACTTAAAATTTATGGTATAGATGTAACGTATATACCAAGAAAATTTGTTCGGGAAGAAACAATTATTGAGGAAGTGACTTCTTCCAAATTTGATGATTCATTTTTACTTGAAGCATATATCAATACTTATGAAGGATATGGTGGTTCTGGAGATATACTTACTAAATTTGGAATGAGTTTACGTGATGAATTAACTTTAATAATTTCAAAGGAAAGATTTGAAGATTTCATATCTCCATTTTTAAATGATATGGATGATATAGCAATTTCAAATCGCCCAAAAGAAGGAGATCTTGTATATTTTCCTTTAGGAGGAAGATTATTTGAAGTTAAATTCGTTGAACATGAACAACCATTTTATCAACTAGGAAAAACTTATGTATATGAAATAAAGTGTGAACTCTTTGAATATGAAGATGAAATCATTGACACTTCTATTCAGGAAATAGATGAGAAGATAGAAAATCAAGGATATATTACTACATTAGAATTAATTGGATATGGTTCACCAGCATATGCAACTGCTGAAATAGGTACAGGATATATTAGGAAAATATATTTAAATAATGATGGTTACGGTTATAAATCTGCACCAACAGTTACAATAACTCCACCATCTGATGGAGGAACAATTGCAACTGCTGTGGCATCTATTCGTAGAGTTGGAAATTCATATTCAATTGATGAGATTTTATTAAAAAATGCAGGAATTGGATACACCCAAACTCCAATAATAACAATTAGTGGTGGAGGAGGAACTGGAGCAGCTGCTACGTGTTCTATTGAAAAATATGAGTATGGTGTTGTAAGTATAAATGTCACTGATGGTGGAGTTGGATACAGTACATTACCAACAATAACAATTACTGGAGCAGCAACTACTTCAGCAAAAGCAGTTGCCGTACTTGGTAATAACAATAATATTAATTCTATATTACTTGAAGATTGTGGATTGGGATATAATTCCGCTCCAGAAATTACTATAGCATCTCCACCAGTTATCACTGGAATAGGAACTTACAAATTTAATGAGGTTGTTGTTGGATCACAATCTCAAGTTGAAGCTAGAGTTAAAAATTGGGATTTGGATACTAAGACTCTTAAAGTTTCATTTGTTGCATCAAATAATCCCAATATTAGATTTTATCCAGGTGAGTCTATTATAGGTCAAACGTCTGGAGCAATTTATTCAGTAAGCTCCTACGAAACTATGGACTTGTATGATAAATATAGTGAAAATAAACAAATAGAACAAGAAGCAGATCTTATTCTAGATTTTTCAGAATCAAATCCATTTGGTATTTACTAATGCTAGGAACTTATTTCTACCACCAAATAGTTAGAAAGACTATAATTGCCTTCGGAACTTTATTTAATGAAATTTATATATTTCACAAAAGTGCAGATGGAGATAATATTAGTCAAATAAAGGTTCCCCTAGCGTATGGACCAACACAAAAGTTTTTAGCAAGAATTCAACAGCAACCTGATTTAAATAAACCAGTTCAAATAACATTGCCAAGAATGTCATTTGAGATGACTTCTATTCAATATGATCCAACTAGAAAATCAAATGTTACCCAATCCTTCAAAGCATCTGACGGGCAAAATTTTAAAAAGGTATATTTACCAGTTCCTTATAATATTGGATTTGAACTTAATATTTTAACAAAATTAAATGATGATGCTCTACAAGTTGTTGAACAAATATTACCATTTTTCCAGCCATCATTTAATCTAACAGTTGATTTATTAGATTCTATAGGAGAAAAGAGAGATATACCAGTAACATTAAATAACATATCTTTCCAAGATGACTATGAAGGAGATTTTTCAACTAGAAGAGCATTGATATATACATTACAATTCACAGCAAAAACATATCTATTTGGTCCCATTGCAGAATCTACAGAAGGTCTTATCCGCAAGGTTCAAGTTGATATGTATTCCAGTACTGATGTAACTACTGCAAAGAGAGAAGTTAGATACACAGTTGTTCCCGATCCAATTGATGCTGATCCTGGAGATGACTTTGGTTTTAGTGAAAATTGGGACTTCTTTGCAGACTCTAAAACTTATAGTCCAACTCAACAAACTGATATATAATAAAACGTAATAATCTTATGGGTGAAGAAATAATCAATTCACTTGAAGTGGAAAGTAGTATTGTTCAATCTAAATCTAATGAATCTTTAGAAATAATCAATCCGATTAGAGATGATTTAAAAAAAGATTATGAGTATACTCGTGCTAATTTATATTCCTTAATTGAAAAGGGACAGGAAGCAATTAATGGAATAATGGAGTTAGCTGGTGAAAGTGATTCACCTAGAGCGTATGAAGTTGCAGGTCAATTGATTAAAAGTGTAGGGGACGTAACTGATAAATTGATAGATCTTCAGAAGAAATTAAAGGATGTTGAAGAAGAAACCGTAAAAACTACTAATAACGTAACAAATAATGCAGTATTTGTTGGATCAACTTCTGATCTTTCAAAACTTCTAAAGCAAGGTTTTCTAAATAATAAAGAGTAATACTTAATAGTAGTGCAAAATATAAAATCCCACAAAACAGTTGAACAAATTGCAAAGAAGCATCGTCTTGATGTTTCCTTTGTGAAGAAGCAACTTGAAATGGGAATTCCTATTGAGCACGAGCATACAAAAGACAAAGATTTAGCAACTGATATTGCTTTACAACATTTGGACGAAATACCAGATTACTATACAAGACTTAAAAAAATGGAAGCATCTGCTAGAAAATCCCACAAAAAATATAAAGATGTATCTGAAGGAAAAAAAGGTCTTTGGGATAATATTCACGCAGGTAGAGAAAAAGGTCTTCCACCTAAAAAACCAGGAGAAAAGGGTTATCCAAAAACTTTAGATATTAAAGAAGGTATAAAACAAGCACGTAAAAATGTTGGTGCTAGTAAGTGTTGGACTGGTAAAAAACTTGGAAACCCACCAACTAAAATGAAAGGTGGTAAAGAAGTTCCAAACTGCGTAGCAAAAGAAGAATTATCTTCAGGTCTAAATTATGACTGGGATACTCCAATTCGTGAAAGACCAGATAGATATTGCCCCAAATGTGAAAAACTTGAAACAAGAAGTGAGTGCAAATATGGACCAAGATACTGGGATATGTTTTCTATTCCGGCAGAAATAATTTCAAGTAAAAAAGACTATAATGTAACTATGCCTCATCCTGGAAATTTTCCAGAGTCATATGATCACGAATATTCTATGGCAAGGTCAGAAATTTCTACAATTATTTCTGCGGCAAAAAGATTAAAGAAAAAAATGAAGGGTGAGGGAAATATTGAGGCGTGGGTACAATCAAAGATTACTAAAGCAGCAGATTATCTAGATGCTGCAGCAGATTATGTAGATAGTGGCGAAATGAAAGAAGAATCTGAGAGTCTTGTTCTACAAGATTTGAATGGTAATGATTTCGTAGAAATTATAGATGTGATCAAACCACACCCAATTAGAGTTAAAAAAGAACAGTTTTCTAACTGGAGAAAAGAACTCTCAGAAGACTGGCAATCAGCAAATCGTAAAGATAGAACTGATGGAATGAGTCGTGAAACAGTTAAAAAATATCGTGATGAAAATCCAGGATCAAAACTTCAAACTGCAGTAACAGAAAAAAATCCAACAGGAGAAAGAGCAGATCGCCAGGATGCATTCTGCCGACGTATGAATGGAATGAAAGAGAGACTCACATCTAAGAAAACCGCAAGAGATCCAGATTCAAGAATCAACAAAGCCCTACGCCGTTGGAGGTGCAGATAATGAAAAGTTTTCAACAATTTTTATCAGAAAGTATTACCATTAACGGCGATTTTAATGGAACCCTAAATGTTGGTTCTTCGCAACCAGAACAAGCAACTGAATCTTTCTTTGCTGATGTAGTTTGGGAAGGAAAATTATATCGTATGGAAGTTGAGGGGAAGGAAATGACTAGAAATGAACTTGCAGAACAACTTCAAGGTGAATATCCTGGCGCAATTGTTCATAACATTTATCCAGCACCTAACCAAGGTTCTTTAAAAATTAAAAACACACAAAGATATCAACCAGAAAAATTATCGTGGGGTGAGTGATTAATGGCACAGTGGAATAAGAATACACAGGACTTTCTAAACCAAGAAAGGACCCTTTTTGAAGTACCTATGATTGCCACAAAAGATGGCAGTCCAGTTTCTTTTGAGAACCCATTTCCAGTATCTCTTGGAAGTTCAAATATTACAATTAATGGTGATGTGAGTATTGGAGCAACTGTGAATGTTGCAAGTTCTCCAGAAAATCCAGTTCATAATCACATCACAGAAGTTGGAACAAGTGATATTCTCACAACTCCATATCTTCCTGTTGGTGTTGGAACAGTAAATATAAATCTTTCATATCTTCCAGTTGGCATTTCCTCATTACTGAATACTGTATCAATTTCCAATACAAGTTTTTATATTCTAAATCCTGTTACTTCTGTGACGGTAGGTGGAACTGTATCAATTGCTAATACAGTATCAATCTCAAATACAAGTTTTTATGTAACCAATCCAGTAACAACAGTAACCGTAGGAGGAACTGTATCAATTGCTAATACAGTATCAATCTCAAATACATCATTCTATATTACAAATCCAGTTACTTCTGTAACTGTTGGTGGAACGGTTTCTATTGCAAATACTGTAGCAATATCTAATACAAGTTTTTATGTAACCAATCCCGTTACTTCTGTGACTGTTGGTGGAACTGTATCAATTGCTAATACAGTATCAATCTCTAACACTTCATTCTACATAACCAATCCAGTAACAACAGTCGCAGTATCAGGTATTGGTTCTACTGTTACAATTCAAGGAACAGTAGGAATTGGAACAACGGGGCAAGTATCACTCAACCTTAATAGTGCTCCTGTAAGTTCCAGTAATCCACTACCAGTCACAGGAACAGTATCAATTTCTACAACATCATCAGCATCTGTTACATTTCCACCAATAGCAACCGATGCATTTGGTCGTTTAAGAACTTCAACACCACTTACACTTTTTGATAGTTCTCACAGATACAGGGACAATAATCTTTGGAGTGGTTTGGTTGTAGGAACTGGTTCAACAGTTGGATTTGTAACAGCACAAGGTTTAGTCAATATTGGAATAGGAACTACTGCTGGATGTTCTGTGATTAGGGAAACCACAAAAGTATTCTCTTATCAACCAGGAAAATCATTACAGGTATTGAATACATTTGTAATGAACCCAGCAAAAACAAATCTTCGTCAAAGAGTAGGATACTTTGGTGCAGATAATGGAATGTATCTGGAACTTGATGGAGATACTTTATATTTTGTAGAAAGAACTTATGTTCCGGGAGTTTTAACAGAAACTAGAAAATCTCAACACGAATGGAATGTCGATACAATGCTTGGTCCTGGGCACCTCAATCCAT
>Ga0078894_10000276_pt1 | contig 34746 bp, 28 predicted proteins | sample LauGreSu1BDMLBSD_2_FD_67506 | JGI IMG/M metagenome (GOLD analysis project Ga0078894, IMG submission 67506) | Freshwater lake microbial communities from Lake Michigan, USA - Su13.BD.MLB.SD (version 4) (version 4) | ecosystem: Environmental > Aquatic > Freshwater > Lake | place: Lake Michigan... | reverse complement strand
GCGGTCTGCCTTTGCGCCGCCTTCACGTAGGGCGGCGTCCGCGGCATGCGAGGTCAGGCGCTCGTCGATGAATTCCACCGGCAGATTGAAACGGCCGTGCAGGCGCTGGCCGAAACGCCGGGCCAGCCGCCCGGTTTCGTGCACGGCGCCGTCATCGTGACTGGCGACACCCACCACCAGCAGCACGGGCTGCCATTCAGCCAGCAGTGCAGCGATTTTGGCGAAACGGGTGTCGTTGTCTTCGGCGGCGATGACCGTCAGCGCATGCGCAATGCCCAGGCTGATTTCACCGGTGGCGACGCCGATCCGCTGTTCGCCGAAATCGAAAGCCAATACTGCGCCCTGCGCCGGTCGAGGATTCACGCGTGGCCGGCCACGTCCGACAGATTGGCGTAATCGACCCCTAGCAGATGCATTGCCGCCGGGAGGCGCTCTCCGGCCGGAAGATCGAACAGGATGTCGTTGCGTGCCGGCACGGTGAGCCAGGCATTTTGTGCCAGTTCATGTTCCAACTGACCCGGTGCCCAGCCGGCGTAACCGAGCGTCACCAGGATATGTTCCGGTCCGTCGCCGCGGGCGACTGCTTCAAGGATGTCCTTGGATGTGGTCAAGCCGATGCCGCCGCCGATAGTCAATGTTGACTGCCAGGCGCCGACCGGATTGTGCAGCACGAAGCCGCGGTCGACCTGCACCGGTCCGCCGAAGTGCACGGGCACGCCTTTGAAGTTGCCGCGGTCCGGCACAATTTTGACCTGCTCCAGCAGTCCCTGAAGATTCATGTCCGTCGGGCGGTTGACGACGATGCCCAGCGCGCCGTTTTCGTTGTGCTCGCAGACGAGGGTCAGTGTGCGTGCGAAATGCGGATCAACCATAGCGGGCATGGCGATGAGGAAATGCTGGGTAAGGTCGACGCTGGTCATAAGTCGATCTATTGTAAAGCCGGGTACCGACAGCGACAATTGAAGTTCAGTTTCATTGATCCCTTCCGCCGCCTGTCGCAGCATTTACCAGACACGATTTCCCCATGAGCCAGTTTGATGCCGCGTTGATGTGGTTCCGCCGCGATTTGCGCAGCGAGGACAACGCCGCGCTTTTTGCCGCTTTAAAAGACAGTCGGCGCGTTTATTGCGTCTTTGTCTATGACACTGAAATCCTGGATGCTTTACCGACGCGCAATGACCGTCGCGTTGAATTCATCTGGCAGTCGGTGACTGAACTCGGCGTCGCGCTGGAAAAGGCAGGTGGGCAGTTGATCACCCTGCACGGCGCCGCCCGAACGGAGATTCCGCGTCTCGCCGCAACGCTGGGCGTGCAGGCCGTTTACGCGAACCACGATTACGAGCCGGCAGCGCTGGAACGTGATCGTGCGGTAGCCCTTGCACTTAAAGATTCGGGTATCGCCTTTTTGACCCGCAAGGATCAAGTGATCTTTGAAAAGGATGAGGTGCTGACGCTCGGGGGCACGCCGTTCTCGGTGTTTACGCCATACAAAAATGCCTGGCTGAAAAAACTGGATTCGTTTTATGTAAAGGCCTATCCCGTCGAGCGATATGCAGAGCATCTTGCTAAAGCACCTGCACAACAGCGCATGCTCAGTCTTGCCGACATCGGCTTCGAGCCGACTAATTTGCAGGCACTGGGCATCAGTGGCGGCGCGGCAGCAGGAAAAAAATTACTGGACGATTTTCTGCCGCGCATGGCGCGCTATCGCGACAGCCGGGATTTCCCTGCGAAAAAGGGCCCGTCGTATCTGTCAGTTCATCTGCGCTTCGGCACGGTTTCGATCCGGGCGCTGGCGCGTGCCGCCTGGTCCGGCGCCGGTGGCCCGTCGGGCGAGGGCCCTGCAACCTGGCTGTCGGAGCTGGTGTGGCGCGATTTTTATTTCATGATCCTGCATCATCATCCGCATGTGGTGTCGCGCGCATTCAAGCCGGCTTACGATGCCATTCAGTGGCCCAATGATCAAAACCTGTTCGCGGCCTGGTGCGAAGGCCGTACCGGTTATCCCATCGTCGATGCGGCTATGCGCCAGCTCAATCAGACCGGTTATATGCACAACCGGTTGCGAATGATCGCGGCGTCTTTCCTGGTCAAGGACCTGCATGTCGACTGGCGTTGGGGCGAAAAATACTTCGCGGATCAGCTTAACGATTTTGATCAATCGGCGAACAATGGTGGCTGGCAATGGGCGGCCTCGACCGGCTGCGATGCCCAGCCTTATTTCCGCATATTCAATCCGGTGTCGCAGTCGGAACGATTCGATGCGGAAGGCGCATTTATCCGCCGTTATGTTCCGGAGCTTGCGGGCTGTGACAAACGCGCCATTCACGCGCCCTGGGAAATGACCCTGCTGGAGCAGCAGGGCGCGGGTGTGATCATCGGCAAGGATTATCCGGCGCCGGTGGTCGAGCACGCTGCAGCGCGACTGCAGGCGCTCGAAATGTTCAAGGCCGTGAGGAGTTAAAGACGATTATTTGCGCCAGAACACCGGCGTGAACACGATCAGTACCGTGAACAGTTCCAGACGGCCGAGAAGCATCGCAAACGTGCACACCCATGTCTGGAAATCGGACAGCACGGCGTAGGTGGTCGCCGGGCCCACCTTGTGCAGCCCCGGGCCGGTATTGTTGATGCTGGCGACAATCGCGCTGAATGAGGTCAGATCATCCAGTCCGCTGGCCATCATCACCAGCGTCATCGCGACGATGCTGGCGATATAGATGAACAGGAAGGCCAGCACCGAAAAAATGACCTTGTTTTCCATCACCTGCCCGCCCAGTTTTGCGGGGACAGCAGCGGTCGGGTGCAGCAGTTTCACGAATTCGCGATAGACCTGGATGTACAGCAACTGCGCGCGGATCATCTTGATGCCGCCGCCGGTGGAGCCCGAGCAGGAGGCGAAGCTGCAAAGGAACAGCATCCACATCGGGGCGAATATCGGCCACAGGTTGTAGTCGGTGCTGGCGAATCCGGTTGTGGAGGCAATGGAAACCACATTGAAGCTGGCGTAGCGCAGCGAAGACAGGAAGTCCGGGTAGATGCCCATCCAGTCGAGATAGAGGGCAATGCCGACGCAGCTACCGATCATGATGCCGAGACACCAGGCCAGCTCCGGGTCAGCGCGGTAAGGCACGAGGCTTTTTGAGCGCATCGCCAGAAAATGCGAACCGAAGTTGATGCTGGCAATCAGCATGAAAGTAATCGCAACAACTTCAATGGCGACGGAATCCCAATAACCATAACTCGCATCGTGGCTGGAGAATCCACCGAGTCCCATGGTTGAAAACATATGCACTACGGCATCGAACCAGGTCATTCCGGCCAGGTAGTAGGCAATTGCGCAGGCGGCTGATATCAGTCCGTAGACAACCCAAAGCCCTTTTGCTGTTTCGGTAATGCGCGGCGTCATCTTGGCGTCCTTCATCGGACCCGGTGTTTCCGCCTTGAAAATCTGCCGGCCGCCGACGCCCAGCAGCGGCAGAATGGCCACTGCCAAAACGATCAACCCCATGCCGCCGAGCCAGACCAGCAGACAGCGCCAGAAATTGAGCGACGGTGCGAGCAGATCCAGATCGGAAAGTACCGTCGAACCAGTGGTGGTCAGTCCCGACATGGTTTCGAAGTAGGCATCAGTGAAGGTCAGCCCGGGGATTGCCAGCAGCAGTGGTAGCGTTGCAAAGGCAGCGCCGCCGCACCAGGCCAGCACCACCAGCAGGATGCCGTCGCGGGGCGTCAGATCGCGCTTGTAATGCCGCGTGCCCAGCCACATTGCACAGCCGACGGAAAAGTTGACGATCATCGAAATGACAAAAGCCTGGGTGGCACCGTCGTCATGGCCGATCGATACCCCCAGCGGCAGCAGATGCGACAGGCTCATCACCATCGCAATCAGCCCGAGGTGCGGGAAAACCGTCAGCAGTGCGGTCACAGAAAGCCCACGCTGACCTGGAACAGCCGTTCGACCTGAGGCACCGTGCGCTTGTTCACCACGAATACGATCACATGATCGTCAGGCTCGATCACCGTGTCGTGATGGGCGATCAACACCTGGTGTTCGCGAGTTATCTTGCCGTCACTGCCTTCTCGTTCATGGGTGCGCACGATGGCGCCGATTGTCGCGCCCTTGGGCAGGTCGATTTCTTCGATGCGCCGCCCGACGACCTTGGAAGACCTGGCGTCACCGTGCGCAACCAGCTCCAGTGCTTCAGCGGCGCCGCGGCGCAGGCTGTGCACCGCTACGCAGTCACCTTGGCGCACATGGGCGAGCAGGGTGCCGATGGTGGCCTGGGCCGGGGAGATCGCGATGTCGATCTGTCCGGCTTGCACCAGGTTGACGTAGGAGCCGCGGTTGATCAGTGCCACCACACGGCGCGCGCCCATGCGCTTGGCGAGCAGCGACGACATGATGTTGTTTTCGTCGTCATTGGTCAGCGCGCAGTAGATGTCCATGTCGCCGATGTTTTCAGTCTGCAGCAGTTCCTCGTCGGTGACGTCACCGACCAGAACCAGTGATTTGCCCAGATCGGCGGCGAGTCGTTCCGCTGCGGGTTTGCTGTATTCGATGATCTTGACGTCGTAACGGCTTTCGATGGCGCTGGCGAGACGCCGGCCGATGTTGCCGCCGCCGCCGATCATCACGCGCTTCACCGGTTTGTCCATACGCCGCAGTTCGCGCATGACGCCGCGGATGTCTTCGGTAGCGGCAATGAAGAACACTTCATCACCGACCTCGATCACGGTTGTTGCATCGGGAATGATCGGGCTGTCCTGGCGGAAAATCGCCGCCACGCGCGTATCGAGATTGGGCAGGTGCTTGCGGATGGTCTGTAATTCTTTGCCGACCAGCGGGCCGCCGTGAAAGGCCCGCACCGCCACCAGGCTGACGCGGCCTTCGGCGAATTCCAGCACCTGCAGCGATTCCGGGAATTCGATCAGCTTGGCGATGTAATCGGTCAGCACCTGTTCCGGGCAGATCACGGTATCGACCGCGAAGTTCTCCGGCGTGAACATTTCCGGATGCGACAGATAATCTGTTGCGCGGATGCGCGCGATCTTGGTCGGAATGTTGAACATCGTCGCGGCGAGTTTGCAGGCCACGAGATTGGTTTCGTCGCTCTGGGTGACGGCCAGCAGCATGTCGGCATCGCTTGCGCCGGCGCGCTCAAGGATTGCGGGGTGCCCGGCGTTGCCGACAACGGTGCGCAGGTCGAGGCGGTCCTGCAGCTTGCGCAGGCGGCCGGCATCGGTATCGACCACGGTGATGTCATTGGCCTCGGACACCAGATTCTCGGCGACGGAGCTGCCGACCTGACCGGCTCCCAGGATGACGATGCGCAAAGCAGATTCTCCCCAGCGGATGGTCGATGGCGCAAAGGCGCCGCAGTACACCCGGAAAAAGAGCGCAATTGTATACCCGCGCTCCTGCGCCAGTAGCGTAGACCGGTTAACGCTATGGCATAATCCCGCTTTCGAAAAGACGTGCTAACCCATTGACTAGAATATACTTTCCGGACCCGATCCCGGACCATGGACTGTGCCAGTTGCCGGTCGCCAAAGCGCATCACGTGGCCCATGTGCTGCGTCTGGCGCCGGGGGACGCGGTCACGCTGTTCGACGGACAGGGCAATGCCTGGGATGCCGTGATCAGCAAATGTGCCCGCGGCGATGTCAGCGTGCAGCTGAAGGCCCGCCGCGAAGAAGACCGTGAGTCACCCCTGCAGCTGACGCTGGCGCAGGCGGTGTCCAGCGGCGAGCGCATGGACTACACCATCCAGAAAGCGGTCGAACTCGGCATCAGCGCCATCCAACCGCTGATGGCGGAGCGCTGCGTGGTGCGGCTGTCGGGTGAGCGCGCCGCCAAGCGGGTGGCGCACTGGCAGGGTGTGGTCTCCGCATCCTGCGAGCAGTGCGGACGCAATCGTGTGCCGGTGGTCAATCCGTTGTTGTCGCTGCGCGACTGGCTGGATGCAGCCGCAGCGGCTGGCGGCACGCGACTGCTGTTGGCGCCGGATGGCCCTGCGGTGTTGCGGGAACTGCCGCGTCCTTCTGGCATGGTGACGGTGCTTGCCGGACCGGAGGGCGGATTTACCGCCACCGAGGCCGCGGATGCCCAGCGTTTCGGCTTCCAGCCGCTGCGGCTGGGGCCGCGTGTGCTGCGTACCGAAACCGCTGCCGTTGCACTGCTGGCAGCGATGCAGGCGTTATGGGGTGATTTTTAGCATGCGGCTTTCCGCGCGTCGGGAAACCGCATACCATCGTTTGGATCAGGCGTTGCTGATTTGAAGAAGCTGCAAGGGGAGACTTCCATTTCCACCCAGAAAAAACAGACCCAGGCCCGGCAGGATGCCGACAAACGGCAGGCTGCCCGTCCCCGGCTGTCCGCGCAGGACCGTTTCATTGACTGGTTCCAGTCGGTCGCGCCGTACATCCATGCTTTCCGCGGCAAGGTGTTTGTCATTGCCTTCGGCGGCGAAGTGGTGGCCGACGGCCGCTTTTTCCATCTGACGCATGATCTGAATCTTCTTGCGGCACTTGGCGTGAAGCTGGTGCTGGTTCACGGTTCGCGGCCGCAGATCGAGGCCAAGCTCAAGGCGCAGAAAGTGCGCAGCCGTTTTGCCGGCAAACTGCGCATCACCGACGATCCCGCGCTGGAAGCGGCGATGGAAGTCGCCGGCAAGCTGCGCGTGCAGATTGAGGCGTTGCTGTCGATGGGGCTGCCCAATTCACCGATGGCCGGAGCGCATATCCGTGTCGCCGGCGGCAACTTCGTTACCGCGCGGCCGATCGGCGTAGTCAACGGCGTTGACCTGATGCATACCGGTGAAGTGCGCAAGATTGATGCGGTCGCCATCGAGCGCCGGCTGAAGGATGACGATCTGGTGGTGGTGCCGCCGCTGGGTTATTCGCCGACCGGTGAAGTGTTCAATCTGGCGATGGGTGATGTGGCCGCTGCGACCGCTGTTGCGCTGAAAGCCGACAAGCTGATTTTCCTGATGGAATCCACCGGCGTTGCCGGCAGCCGCGGCGAACTCCTGCGCGAACTGACTGTACGCCAGGCGCAGGGTCTGCTGTCGAAGGGGCGCGTGCAGTCCGAGGAAATGCAGTCATACCTGCCGGCGGCGGTACGCGCCTGCGAGCAGGGTGTCGGGCGTGCTCACCTGATTTCCGGGCATCTCGACGACAGCCTGCTGCTGGAGCTGTTTACGCACAAGGGCGTCGGTACGCTGCTGACGCCGGACCCGATTGAAACGCTGCGCCATGCCAAGATCGACGACATTGGCGGCATTCTGGGCCTGCTGGAACCGCTGGAGGCGGATGGCATCCTGGTCAAGCGCAGTCGCGATCTGCTGGAAATGGAAATTGACCGCTTCTGGGTGCTCGAACACGACCGCATGATCATTGGATGCGCAGCCCTCTATCCGTTTTCGGATGAGCGGGCAGGTGAACTGGCCGGTCTGGCCGTGCACCCGGATTTCCGTGGTCGCGGTGCCGGTGAGCGGCTGATGGAAGCCATTGAAAAGCGTGCCAAGGGATTGCGGCTGAAGCAGCTGTTCGTGCTGACCACCCGCGCCGAACACTGGTTTGTCGAGCGCGGCTTTGTCGAAACCGGCGTCAGCGCCTTGCCGCAGAAAAAGAAGGAACTCTACAACTATCACCGCCGTTCGGTGGTGCTCACCAAGCGGCTGTAACCAGTCTGGGTAAGTCCGGGCACTGATCTATCGCAACAAATCCGTAACATTAAAGAATTATGATGGGAGCTTAAGATGGTGCGACAGGTAATGTGTGTGAAATTGAAGCGGGAAGCGGAAGGGCTGGATTTCCCGCCCTATCCCGGCGACCTGGGGCGACGCGTATTTGAAAACGTGTCGAAAGAAGCCTGGAAGAACTGGCTAGAGCAGCAAAAGATGCTGGTCAATGAAAACCGGCTGAACCTGGCGGATAAAAAAGCCCGTGATTATCTTGCGCAACAGATGGACCGGCACTTTTTCGGCGAAGGTGCCGATGCTGCAGTGGGATACGTCCCGCCCAAGCCCTGATGGTTTTGGCAGGGGGCGAAATCCGTGAGTGCTTCCTCGCGCCCCCGGCGCAAACCGGGGAAAACCGGATTCGATCCCGAGTTCTACCTCAACCGCGAGCTCGGTCTGCTGTCGTTCAACCGCCGGGTGCTGGCCCAGGCTGAAAACAGCGAGCACCCTCTGCTGGAGCGCCTGCGCTTCCTGTGTATCGTCAGCAGCAATCTGGATGAATTTTTCGAAGTCCGCGTCGCCGGTCTGCATGCCGAAATCGAGGCGGGCACTGCGCCGGTCGGTTCCGACCAGATGCGCGCCGAGCAGGTTTACCGCCAGGTGGCGCACGAAGCGCACGAAATGGTGGCGCGGCAGTATCAGTTGCTCAACGAGGAAATCCTGCCCGGTATGGAACGTGAGGGCATTCGATTTCTGCGCCGGAGCGAATTCACGCCGCAGCAGAATGAATGGATACGCAGCTATTTCAAGCGTGAAGTGATGCCGGTGCTGACGCCGATCGGCCTCGATCCGGCGCATCCCTTTCCGCGCGTACTCAACAAGAGTCTGAATTTTGCGGTCGAGCTGGAAGGCAAGGACGCCTTCGGCCGCAACTCCGGCATTGCCATCGTGCAGGCGCCGCGCGTACTGCCGCGGGTGATCCGTCTGCCGCAGAGCGTGGCCGGGGTTGAATATGATTTTGTGTTCCTGTCGTCCGTGCTGCATGAACATGTCGGCGAACTGTTCAGCGGCATGAAGGTGCTGGGCTGTTACCAGTTCCGTCTGACGCGCAACAGCGAGCTGTTTGTCGACGAGGAAGAGGTCAAGGATCTGCGCACTGCACTGCGCGGCGAATTGCCCCACCGTCATTTCGGCGACGAGGTACGTCTCGAGGTCGCCGACAGCTGTTCGCAGTCGATTTCGCAGTTCCTGCTGCGCCAGTTCATGCTGGACGATGAGGATTTTTACCGTGTCGACGGACCGGTGAATCTGGCCCGCGTCATCAGCGTCCCCGATTGGGTGGATCGTCCTGATCTCAAGTTCCCGCAGTTCCGTCCCGGCCTGCCCGAGCGGCTGCATCCGCAGTGCGACATGTTCGAGGTGATCCGCGGCGGCGACGTTCTGATGCACCATCCCTATCAGTCCTTCCAGCCGGTGATCGAGCTGCTGCAGCAGGCGGCGCGTGACCCCGCGGTGGCGGCAGTCAAGATGACGGTGTACCGCACAGGCGCCGAATCCGAACTGATGGAAGTACTGATCAGCGCAGCACGCAGCGGCAAGGAAGTGACGGTTGTTCTCGAACTGATGGCGCGTTTTGACGAGGAAGCCAACATCAACTGGGCGCAGCGGCTGGAAGAGGTCGGCGCCCATGTGGTTTACGGGGTTGTCGGTCACAAGACGCATGCCAAGATGCTGATGGTGGTGCGCCGCGAAGGCGAAGGGCTGCGCCGTTATGTGCACCTGTCGACCGGCAATTACCATCCGCGCACCGCACGTATCTATACCGACTTCGGGCTGTTTACCTGCCACGAGGAAATCGGCAGCGATGTCGCCGATGTCTTCATGCAGCTGACCGGACTCGGCCGCGCTTCAAAACTGCGCCACTTGCTGCAGTCGCCGTTCACGCTGCACCGCGAAATGCTGCATGCCATCGAAAACGAGACGGCCAACGCCACCGCCGGACGCAAAGGGCAGATCATTGCCAAGATGAACGCGCTGTTGGAGCCGGAAGTGGTCGGCGCGTTGTACCGGGCTTCGCAGGCCGGAGTACAGATCGATCTCATCGTGCGCGGCGTCTGTGCGTTGCGCGCTGGTGTTGCCGGGCTGTCGGAAAACATCCGCGTGCGGTCGGTGATCGGGCGTTTTCTGGAGCACACCCGGGTGTTTTATTTCCACAACGACGGCGCCGAGCGGGTCTACCTGTCAAGCGCCGACTGGATGGGGCGCAACTTCTTCGGCCGCGTCGAAGTCTGTTTCCCGGTCCTCGACGCCAACCTTCGCCAGCGTGTGATCACCGAGGGTCTGCAGCCCTATCTGGAGGACAATACGCACGCTTGGGTCATGGGCGAGGACGGTCAGTACGTCTGTCAGACGCCCGCCCGCGACAAGCCGTTCGGCGCACAGGACCAGCTGCTCGACATGCTGGCGCACAAACCCCGCGCATGAAGCAGCGCGCCCGCGCGGCGACGGACGCTACACCCGGGCAGGAAATCGAACTCAAGCTGCGGGTGCCCCCTGCCCGATTGCGCGCCTTGCTCGCTTGCCCTCTGCTGCGCGCTTCGGTCGCCGCACGCAGCGTGCATCTGGCCGCCACTTATTACGACACGCCCGATCTGACGCTGTGGCGCAAACGCACCGCATTGCGGGTGCGGCGCGAAGGCCGGCGCTGGGTGCAGGCTCTTAAAGGCGGCGGCAGCGTGGCTTCCGGTGTGCACAGCCGCATGGAATTTGAGGCTGTGCTGCGCAATGCGAAGCCGGATATTTCCGTATTGCCGCGCAATGGCCTGACCAAAGTGCTGCGCGACGGAAATATTGCATCGACTTTGGTCCCGGTCCTCAGCACAGATATCAAACGCAGTCTGCGACTTCTGACGCCGGCACCGGGTGTTCTGATTGAAGTGGCGATTGATCGTGGCGAGATCCGTAGCGGTTCGCGTTGCGATCAGGTTTGCGAACTGGAACTCGAACTCAAGAAGGGTCCGGTGACGGCGTTGTTCGATCTGGCACTGCAGTTGTCAGCCCTAGAACCGCTGGAACTCGAGCACCATTCCAAGGCCGAACGCGGTTATGCGTTGTATGACCCGCAACTCTCCGCACCGCAGAAGGCGGCGGCGGTACAGCTGACTCGCAGCATGCATGCCGGCGAGGCCTTTCGTCATATCGCGGCTTCCACGTTGTCCCAGATACAGGGTAACGCTCGCGGTGTACTGGATTCGGATGATCCTGAGTATCTGCATCAGATGCGTGTCGGCTTGCGCCGCCTGCGCTCCGCGCTGGATCTGTTCCATGAACCGCTGGGTGACGCGCTGGCTGAACCCGGAGCGAAGCTGCGTGCAGTCAGCGATGGTCTGGGACCGGCGCGTGACTGGGATGTGCTGATCACTGAAACACTGCCGCAAATGACCGGAATTCCGGGCATCACAAAACTGGCTGTAGCTTGTGCACCGGTACATCAGGGTGCCCGGAGAGAAGCAAAAAAGACAATAAAAACAAATATTTACACAATAGCCATGCTGACTATCGGGCGCTGGCTGGCGATGCCGCAGGCGATTGCCGATGCGCCATGGCAGGTTCCTGTCCGGCAAGCCGCCGCGCAAATCCTTGCGGCGCGTCATGCGCGGGTGATCAAGCGCGGACGGCAACTGACCAGAAAATCTCCGGAGCAATTGCATCGTCTGCGCATCGCAGTCAAAAAACTCCGCTACGCCGTGGAATTTTTCAATGATTTGTTCCAGGTCAAGGCGATGGCGGTGCAACGCGCCCGGCTGGAAAAACTGCAGGATATACTGGGCTGCATCAATGACGCGGTGGCGCTGGAATCGTTGTTTGCAACGGCAAGCAACAATGCGCGACGCTGGCCGGTCGCAGCGGCAGATGCCGTGATGCGGCAGCATCAGCAACTTGCCTTGCAGCAGCGCAAGCGTCTTGCTTCAGCGTGGCGGCGTTATCGCGCGGCCGCGCAGCCATGGACAAAATCACAGGGACGCTGACAGTCCGTGTTCCCTAAACTTTCGGAGCTTTTATACGGTGGGCATGAATCTGATTCTGTGGCGGCATGCCGATGCCGAAGACGGCATTCCCGACGAACACCGCCGGCTGACGGCGAAGGGCCATAAGCAGGCGAAGAAAATGGCCGGCTGGCTGACAGCGCATCTGCCCGAAGGCTGGCGGGTAATGGCCAGTCCCGCAACGCGTACCCGTGAAACAGCGAGCGCGCTCACCGCCGATTTTGAAATTCATCCAGCAATGTCGACGGCGGCCACGCCGCAAGGCCTGCTCAAGGCCGCCGGATGGCCGGCTGGCAGCGGCACGGTGGTCGTGGTCGGCCATCAGCCGACCCTGGGTGCGGCGGCAGGTTTGGCGCTGACTGGCGCCATCCAGCCGTGGAATGTCAAAAAAGGCTCAATCTGGTGGATTTCGCGCGACGACGAGGGCAGCATCATGGTGCGCGCAGTGCTGGCGCCGGGCATTCTCTAGGAGCAGTCATGTTTGAATCGGCCAGTCTTTCCCATCGCATTGAAAAAGCCGTCTACAAGCGCGAAGAACCGAAACTGCGCCAGGCGCTGCTCAACGCGCAGTACGATCTCAAGCAGAACGGCAAATTCGCCACGCTGATCCTGATCGCCGGCGTCGAAGGTGCGGGCAAGGGCGAGATGGTCAATCTGCTCAACGAATGGATGGACCCGCGTCACATCGAAGTACATGGATTCTCCGCGCCATCTGACGAGGAAAATGAAAGACCGCGGGTCTGGCGCTACTGGCGCGCCTTGCCGCCCAAGGGAAAGATCGGCATCTTTTTCGGTGCCTGGCATACCCAACCCATCATCAACCGGGTGATGGGTCTCAGCAGCGAGAGCCAGTTTGATCAGGAGATCAGCGAAATCCTACGTCTCGAACGCATGCTGGTGGATGAAGGCGTGCTGCTGCTGAAATTCTGGTTTCACCTGTCCAAGCCGCAGCAGAAAAAACGGCTGCACCAGTTGGAAAAGGATCCGGCCACCAGTTGGCGCGTCAGCAAGGCTGACTGGATTCTGTTCAAGAATTACGATGGTTTCGCCGAGGTCTGCGAACCGTTCGTACGCAAGACCAGCACCGCCGAAGCACCATGGCTGGTGGTGTCCGGTGCGGATGCGCGCTACCGCAGCCTGACGGTCGGCCGCACGCTGCTGGCGGCGATGCGCGAGCGGCTGGATGACAAGCCGGTGCCGCGCCTCCCGGACCGCACGCCGCCTCTGCTGCCGTCGATCGGCAAGCTCAATGTGCTGCGTGCTCTGCAGCTTGATCAGGAGTTGTCGAAAAAGGCCTATACCGGTCAGCTCGAGCAACTGCAGGGGCGTCTCAACCGCCTGTTCCGTGATCCGCGGATGAAACAGATGTCGGTGGTCGGCGTGTTTGAAGGCAATGACGCGGCGGGAAAGGGCGGCGCCATCCGTCGCATTACCGCAGCGCTGGATGCGCGTGCCTATCAGACGATTTCCGTGGCGGCACCGACAGAAGAAGAACGCGCGCAACCATTTCTGTGGCGTTTCTGGCGACATATTCCGCGCCGCGGCCGTTTTGCGATTTTTGACCGTTCCTGGTACGGCCGCGTGCTGGTTGAGAGGGTCGAAGGCTTCTGCAAGGAGGCTGACTGGATGCGCGCCTTTTCGGAAATCAATGACTTCGAACATCAGCTCGCCCAGCACAACGTGCTGGTAGTGAAGTTCTGGCTGGCCACCAGCAAGGAAGAACAATACCGGCGCTTCAAGGAACGCGAGAAGGTTGCGTTCAAGCGTTTCAAGATCACCGACGAAGACTGGCGTAACCGCAAGAAGTGGGATCAGTATGAAACGGCGGTTTGCGACATGGTTGACCGCACCTCGACGAATGTCTCGCCGTGGACGCTGGTTGAAGCCAACAACAAGTATTACGCACGACTCAAGGTTCTGCGAACTCTGGCAGATGCCGTTGAGGCTGCGTTGGTAGGTATCGACAAGCCGAAAAAGAGCCGGGTGAAAAAAAGCGGGGCTGGCAAAAAACGCCAGTAACTGACAGGAAGCTGCGGTATCCGGTTTGCGATCAGTCGGCGAGCACCGGTTCCTGCGCGAGCACAATGTCGTCAAGTCCCGGCACGCGGATTTCATGGCCGATGCGCGTCCATTCGGCGATTTCTTCGCGCAGCGCCGTCGCGGTCAGCGGATTCGCCTCCAGCCAATCCGCATCAAACGCCAGCCGCAGCTTTTCCCCCTGGATTTTGACTTCCAGTGGCGGGAACCGCGTATCTCTGCGCGCGCGGCACAACACCACGGCCAGCCGCAGCGCCAGCACCATCGCCCGTTCCTGCTCGGGCAGGATTTCCCAGGATTTTTTCAGCGAACGCCGGTGACTCAGTACCAGTGAAGCGAGGCGCTCCTGTTCGTCGCGCGAAAACCCCGGCATGTCGGCGTTGCTGACGATATAGGCCGAATGCTTGTGGTAACCGCTGTAGGCAACCGGTATACCGATTTCGTGCAGGCGCGCAGCCCAACCCAGCATGCGGGGTGCATCTTCGGTGGGAGTGTTGCCGGCGAGTTTTTCGTATAGCGTCGCGGCAAAAGTGGCAACCCGCCGTGCCTGATGCGCATCGACGTGATAACGCTGCATGAACTGATCGACTGTTACATCGCGCATGTCGTGATTGTGAAAACGGCCCAGCATGTCGTAGAGAATACCCTGGCGCATTGCGCCGGTGGCCGGCGTCATCTCGTCGATGTTCAGCTCATCGAGAACGGCATAAAGAATCGCCAGTCCACCGATCAGCACCGGCTGGCGGTCGGGGCGCAGCCCCGGCAATTCGATGGCCGACATGTCGCCGGCACGCAATAACTGGCTGCGCAGCCGGTCGAGTCCGGCCAGCGTGATCGGGCCATCGGTATGACCGCACAACTGCAGGATTTCGGCCAGCGAACGGATCGTGCCGGAGGAACCGACGGCCTGTTGCCAGTTACCTCGGATATAGCTGCTGACAATGGGTTCGAGCTCGGCGCGCGCCGCCAGATCGGCTTCCTTGAGTGCGGATTTGGTGACGCGACCGTCACGGAAATAACGCAGGCTGTACGACACGCAGCCCATGAACAGGCTTTCCAGCTTCAGCGGCTTGTAGCCGGTGCCGATGATGCACTCGGTTGATCCGCCGCCGATGTCCACCACCAGTCGCTTGTCACGCGAGGCAGGCAGGCTGTGCGAGACGCCGAGATAGATCAGTCGGGCTTCTTCGCGGCCGGCGACAACTTCGATCGGAAAGCCCAGCGCGGCCCGGGCGCGTCGTATGAACTGACTGCTGTTCTTGGCAACGCGAAGCGTATTGGTGCCGATGGCGCGCACACCGTGCGGATCAAAACCGCGCAGGCGTTCGCCGAAACGGGCGAGGCAGGCAAGTGCGCGTTCCTGCGATTCGTCGTCGAGTTTTTTGTCCTTGCCGAGGCCTGCACCCAGACGCACCGGTTCGCGCAGCGAGTCGAGCGGGAAAAATTGTTCGCCGGCAACCCGCGCGATCTGGCAATGGAAAGAATTGGAACCGAGATCGACGGCAGCAATGGTGGACTGCTCTGCCATTCAGAGGGCTCCCTGCCGAATGGTTGTCCGATTTGTAATCATTGTTGCCCCGATTCGCAATATGCGAACGAGTGTACCACGCGTCCTTGTCAGCCGAGGGCTTCGCGTTCCAGTGTTTCGACGCTGGTGTGGCGGACGTCCTTGCCCTTGACCAGGTAAACCACGTACTCGGACATGTTTTTGGAGTGATCGCCGATACGCTCGATCGATTTGGCGATGAACAGGATGTCGAGGGCGTGCGAGATCGTCCGCGGGTCTTCCATCATGAAGGTGATCAGCTGGCGCAGGATGGCCTTGAACGCGGAGTCCACCTGCTCATCCTGACGAACCACCTTGGCGGCGACAGCAAGGTCAAGCCGGGCAAAGGAGTCCAGTGCATTGCGCAGCATGTGGATGGCGATGTCGGCGACATGCTGGATTTCCGCGGCGCGCGGTACAGTCGGCCGGTCGCTGCTATATAGCGAAAGCGTCATACGGGCGATTTTTGCCGCTTCGTCGCCGATACGCTCAAGGTCGGTGATGGTTTTGACCACGGTCATGATCATGCGAAGGTCCTTCGCCGCCGGCTGGCGGCGCGCAATGACCGTGCTGCACTCCTCGTCGATGGCCACTTCCAGCGCGTTCACACGGTGATCGTAGTCCATGACTTCGCGTGCGAGACCGATGTTACCGTTGGTAAGGGCTTCAATTGCGCGCACGATTTGCTGCTCGACCAGGCCGCCCATTAGCAGAACCTGCGAGCGGATTTCTTCGAGCTCGGTGTCAAACTGCTTGAGGGTATGGTCGGGCATGGCAGGCTCCGCGGCGAAAAGGGTTCTTTATAACGCTAAATTATGACAGTTTGATGGCTACAGCCGGACGCAGTGTTTCCACGCCGTTTTTGCCGGCCAGGAGCAGAACGTCGGCAGCGCGGCGGGCGAACAGGCCGTTGGTGACCACACCTGTGATCTGGTTGAGGCGGGTTTCGAGGTCAGGCGGGTCAACGATGGTCAGGTTTCGCACGTCCAGGATGACATTGCCGTTGTCGGTGACGAAGTTGCTGCGCCATTCCGGTTGCCCGCCGAGCCGGACGATTTCGCGGGCGACGTAGGAGCGGGCCATTGGGATGACTTCCACCGGAAGGGGAAATTTGCCCAGCACATCCACCAGTTTCGAGGCATCGGCGATGCAAATGAACTGCCGGGCGACAGCGGCAACGATTTTTTCGCGCGTCAGCGCGCCGCCGCCGCCCTTGATCATCATCAGGTGGCGGGTGACTTCGTCGGCGCCATCCACGTAAACCGGCAACTCGCGCACGCTGTTGAGGTCGAATACAGGAATGCCGGCCGCTTTCAGTCGTTGGGCGCTGGCTTCGGAACTGGAGACTGCGCCTTCGATGCGGCCTTTCATCTTTGCCAGTTCATCGATAAAGAAATTCACCGTGGAGCCGGTGCCGACACCGACGACGGCGCCTTCCGGCACCAGTGCCGCCGCGGCTTTTGCCGCCGCCTGTTTCAGTGCGTCCTGACTCATTTTCTGCTCCACAACGAAGGTTCAATCGAATATACATGATACCGCCGTAAGGCCGTGCTTTGCCCTCTTATTTGTGTGCGGAGCATCGCTTGCGACCGTCATTCCTGATAACCTTTCACCCATGAAAATCTGCTGGTAAATCAAAGCTAAATGCGCATGGCTAAAACCGATTATCTGGAACGTATTCTCAACGCCCGCGTTTACGACGTGGCGATCGAGTCGCCGTTGGAGCCGGCGCCTAATCTGTCGAAGCGGACGCACAACCGCATCCTGCTCAAGCGCGAGGACATGCAGCCGGTGTTCTCCTTCAAGCTGCGCGGCGCCTATAACAAGATGGCACATCTCAAGCCCGACGCGCTGGCGCGCGGCGTGATTGCGGCTTCGGCAGGCAACCACGCCCAGGGCGTGGCGCTTGCGGCGCAACGGCTGGGCTGCACGGCGACCATCGTCATGCCGGTGACCACCCCGGACATCAAAATCAATGCCGTGCGTTCCCGGGGCGCCAAAGTTGTGCTGCACGGCGACTCCTATGCCGAGGCCGCCGACCACGCCCGGCTGCTGGAAAAACGCCAGAGGCTGACTTACGTACATCCTTATGATGATCCGGACGTGATTGCCGGGCAGGGCACGATTGCGATGGAAATCCTGCGCCAGCATCCGGAGCCGATCGACGCGATTTTTGTCGCCATCGGAGGCGGCGGACTGATTGCGGGCATCGCGGCTTATGTCAAACGTTTGCGGCCGGAGATCAAGATCATCGGCGTGCAACCGGTGGATTCGGACGCAATGTATCAGTCGATCAAGGCCGGACGCCGCGTGAAACTGGCGCAGGTCGGGCTGTTTGCCGATGGCGTCGCGGTGAAGCAGGTGGGCAAGGAAACCTTCCGCCTGTGCCGGACTCTGGTCGATGAAATCGTCCGCGTCGACACCGATGCAATGTGCGCGGCGATCAAGGATGTGTTTGAAGATACCCGCGCCATCCTCGAGCCAGCAGGGGCGCTGGCCATCGCCGGCGCAAAAGCCTGGGCGGCGCGGCGCAAGGTCCGCAACGCGACGCTGGTGGCTGTGGCCTGCGGCGCAAACATGAATTTCGACCGTCTGCGTTTTGTTGCAGAAGAAGCCGAACTCGGCGAACACCGTGAAGCCATTCTGGCAGTATCCATTCCCGAGAAGCCCGGCAGCTTCAAGACTTTCTGCGAACTGCTGGGACCGCGCAACGTTACTGAATTCAACTACCGTTTTGATGATCCGCAGAAAGCACGGGTGTTTGTCGGCGTGCAGGTGCGCAACCGCCAGGAAACGGAGCAACTGGTGAAGGCGCTGCGCCGCAAGGGTCTGCAGACGCTGGACCTCAGTGACAACGAACTGGCCAAGCTGCATGTGCGGCATATGGTCGGTGGTCACGCGCCGGGCGCGAAAAATGAAATTCTTTACCGCTTCGAATTCCCGGAGAAACCGGGCGCGCTGATGCGTTTTCTGACCAGCATGAGCGGCGGTTGGAACATCAGTCTGTTCCATTACCGCAATCACGGCGCCGATTACGGCCGAGTACTGGTCGGCATGGAAGTGCCGCCGAAAGACAAGGCCAAGTTCAGGGACTTCCTCGCCGATGTCGGTTATCCCTGCGCTGACGAGTCGCGGAATCCAGCCTATCGCCTGTTCCTCTCATGAAATCTTTTATAATCAAAGCGTTATGTTTGAACGTCGGATGACACGGTAATCCATGGGCACGACCCGTAGTGTTTCTGCTGCACTGATAACGGCCCTTGTTGCAGCCATCCTGCTCCAACCTGAGCAGGCCGTGGCGCAAAGCGCCGCCCTCGATGAAGCCTTTCTAGCCGCGCGTGATGCTGCACGCACCGGCGACAGCAAAAAACTCGACCAGATCGCGCCCCGTTTCCAGGGGCATGTGCTGGAGCCCTATGTCAATTACTGGCGGCTGAGAATCCGCTTTGAAGCGCGCGACGCCGAGGAGATCCGCCGCTATATCAATACCAACCGCGATACCCCGTTGTCCGACAACGTTCGCCGCGACTGGCTGAAGGTGCTTGGTAAAAACGCGCAATGGGAAACCTTCAACGCCGAACTGCCGGCGCTGGCGGGCGAGGACATGGAAGTGACCTGCTACGCGCTGCAGGCGCGATTGCGTGTCGACAATCTGGCATTGCGCGAGGCGCGGCCGCTGTGGTTTGTTGCCCGCGACCTGCCCGACAGCTGCAACACCCTGTTTGATGCGCTGCTCGAGGCACAGCAATTGTCCGAAGAGGATGTCTGGACGAGGGTGCGGCTGGCGCTGGAAGCCGGACAGGTGGGACTCGCTAATCGTGTTGCCGGCTGGTTGCCCAAAGGACAGGCGCCGGATGCGCGCACGCTGACGGCTATTTCCGGCAATCCCGCCGCGTATCTCAATGATCTGCGCTCGGACCTGAAGACGCGTGCGTCCCGCGAAACCGCGATGTTTGCGGTACACCGGTTGGCGCGTACCTCACCGACTCAGGCGGTGGCGCAATGGACCAAACTGTCCTCAAGGTTCACGGACGAGGAGCGCGGTTACGTCTGGGGGATGCTCGGCTACTTTGGGGCGATGCGACACGATCCCTCAGCACTCGACTGGTATGCACGCGCATCGGGCATGAGTGACCTGCAACTGGGCTGGAAGGTGCGTGCGGCTTTGCGCGCGAAGCGTTGGACCGAAGTGCAGGCGGCTATTGATGCCATGACACCGAAAGAAGCCGAGGACCCGGCCTGGCGTTACTGGAAGGCGAGGGCGCTGAAGGCCTCCGGTCGTGAAACAGAAGCTGTCGCATTGCTCAAGCCCTTGTCGGCCGAATTTAATTTCTACGGTCAACTCGCGCTTGAAGACCTCGGCGGCAGCGTGCAGTCCCCGCCGCAGGCGTACAAACTGGCAGAGCAGGATATCGCTGCGGTTGCGGCGCGTCCCGGCATCCAGCGTGCTCTGGCGCTGTTCCGTCTCGATGTGCGGCTGGAAGCGGTGCGTGAATGGCTGTGGGCGATCCGCGGCATGACCGACCGCCAGTTGCTCGCGGCGGCGGAGGTGGCGCGGCGCAACGCGGTGTACGACCGTGCGATCAATACCGCTGACCGCACCGTATTCGAACATGATTTCGCACTGCGTTATCTCGCGCCCTACCGTGACCAGCTGAAGGCTGCGGCGCGTCAGGTCGATCTGGATGAGGCCTGGGTCAACGGCCTGATCCGTCAGGAAAGCCGTTTCATCGCCCAGGCCAAATCGCGTGTCGGTGCCGGCGGGCTGATGCAGCTGATGCCGGCCACCGCGAAGTGGGTCGCCGGCAAGATCGGACTGAAGGATTGGCACTGGTCGCAGGTCAACGATGTTGAAACCAATCTCAGTCTGGGCACGTATTACCTGAAGCATGTGCTCGATACCCTCGACGGCAGCCCGGTGCTGGCGTCGGCCGCGTATAACGCCGGCCCCGGCCGTGCGCGCGCCTGGCGAGCGGATCAGACGATGGAGGCCGCGGTCTACGCCGAAAGCATTCCGTTCAACGAGACGCGGGATTACGTGAAAAAGGTGATGGCCAATTCCAGCTATTACGCCAACAATTTCAGCCAGCAGATGCAGTCGCTGAAAGCGCGCATCGGTGTCATCGAGCCGCGCGCACGCGACCGCGAAAAGCCGCTGGGTGATACGCCCTGAAACGGGGCGCAACAGAAGAACAACGGAGAAATACCGGAAATGATTATCGAAAAAGTCTGTGTCATCGGCGGATCGGGTTTTGTCGGCCGTCATCTGTGCCAGCAGCTGGCGGCTCGCGGCCTGCGCATGGTGGTGCCGACGCGTGACCGTGAACGCGCCAAGGCGCTGATCCTGCTGCCGACTGTGGATGTGGTCGAAGCCGATGTGCACAACCCGGCTGCGCTGGCGAAAGTGGTGGCCGGTTGCGATGCCGTGATCAATCTGGTCGGCGTGCTGCATGACGGCAGCGGTCATCACGGTTTTAGCGGCGCCCATATCGAACTCGCGCGCAGCGTGGTCGAAGCCTGTCGCACCGGCGGCGTCAAAAGGCTTCTGCAGATGAGCGCGATCGGCGCTGCGACCGACGGCCCGAGCGCCTACCTGCGCAGTAAAGGCGAGGCTGAGCGTGTGGTGATGGAGTCGGGGCTGGATGTCACGGTGTTCCGGCCTTCGGTGATCTTCGGACCGGATGACCGCTTCCTCAATCTGTTCGCCGGACTCGCGCGGCTGCTGCCGGTACTGGTACTGGCGCGGCCGGATGCGCGTTTCCAGCCGGTATACGTCGGGGATGTCGCTGCAGCTTTTGTTCATGCCCTGACCGACATCGCTACCTATGGTCGCCGCTATGATCTTTGCGGACCGCAACGTTACACGCTGCGTGAGCTGGTTGCGTTCGTGGCGCGGAACATCGGTCGCCCACGTCTGATCATCGGACTCAACCGCACGCTGTCCCTGTGCCAGGCGTTTGCGATGGAGTGCCTGCCGGTGAAACTGATGTCGCGCGACAACATCCTTTCGATGGATGCCGACAGCATCAGCGACTCGGTGTTTCCTTTCGGCATCCGGCCGCAGGCACTGGAGGCGCTGGCGCCGTCCTGGCTGTCGACCAATGCGCCGCGAGCGCAATACGATCTGATGCGCAGCCGCGCCGGACGCTGATACCGGTATGGAAACCTATGTCGTCGGCGGCGCCGTACGCGACGAGATGCTCGGCCTGCCGGTGCAGGATCGCGATTACGTTGTTGTCGGTTCGACGCCGGAAGAAATGGTGAGACAGGGCTTTCGTCCGGTCGGCCGCGATTTCCCGGTGTTCCTGCATCCGCAAACCCATGAGGAATATGCGCTGGCGCGTACCGAGCGCAAGACCGCGCCCGGTTATCACGGCTTTGCCTTCCATGCCGCTCCCGATGTCACGCTGGAACAGGATCTGCAGCGCCGCGACCTGACCATCAATGCGATGGCGCGTGACGACAGCGGCCGGTTGATTGATCCTTATCACGGCGCCGATGACCTCGGCGAAGGTGTGTTGCGCCATGTCAGTCCGGCGTTTGCCGAAGACCCGGTGCGCATTCTTCGCGTCGCGCGTTTTGCCGCACGTTTTGATTTCACTGTGGCGCCGGAAACCCAGGCGTTGATGGTGCAGATGGTGCAAGACGGTGAAGCCGATGCACTGGTCGCCGAACGCGTCTGGCAGGAACTGGCGAAGGGCCTGATGGAAAAAACGCCGTCGGCAATGTTCGCGATACTGCGCGAATGCGGGGCGATGGCCCGCGTGCTGCCGCAGATCGACGCCTTGTATGACGCCGCACAGGATGGTGAAGCCATGGCGGCGCTCGATGCCACCGCGGCAGGAAGCACTGCGCTGGATGTCCGTTTCGCCGCCTTGCTGCGTGCGCTCGAACCCGAGGCTGTCGAAGCATTGTGCACAAAACTCAAGGCGCCCGCCGCCTGTCGCGACCTTGCCCTGCTCGCGGCGCGGCACGGCAATGCCATTGCCGACGGCGCAGAACTGGACGCCGAAGCGCTGATGCAGGTGCTGGAGGCCGCCGATGCCTGGCGTCGTCCCGAACGTTTCCGCGACTTGATGGAAGCGGCTCTCGCGGGCATTGCCGACGCGGGGGCTTCGCGCAAGCGTCTGCGTGTTGCGCATGACGCGGCGCAGGCGGTCGATGCGGGTGTGGTGGCCCGCACGCAGAAATCGCACGACAGTATCAAGGCGGCGGTGGCTGAAGCGCGCCTCGCCGCGATTCGTTCCGCGATCAAATAATCAACCGTCAACGGAGTTTGCAATGATCGACTTTTATACCTGGACTACGCCGAACGGCCGCAAGATATCCATCATGCTCGAAGAATGCGGTCTGGAGTACCGGACCCATGCAATCAATATCGGCAAGGGCGACCAGTTCAAGCCGGAATTCGTCTCGATCAACCCCAACAGCAAGATTCCGGCGATTGTCGATACCGAGGGCCCCGACGGCCTGCCGATCACGCTGATGGAATCCGGTGCAATCCTGATCTACCTCGCCGGCAAGACCGGCAGGTTTCTCCCGCAACCGATGCGTGGCCGCTATGATGTATTGCAGTGGCTGATGTTCCAGATGGGCGGTGTCGGTCCGATGTTCGGCCAGGTTCATCATTTCCTGCGCGCCGCGAAAGAGCCGGTGCCCTATGCGATCGAGCGTTATGTCACCGAGACACGGCGGCTTTACGGCGTGCTCGATGCGCATTTGGCGAAAAACGAATGGCTGGCCGGCGGTGAATACACCATTGCCGAGATGGCGACTTATCCGTGGATTGCCCGCCATGAGTGGCACAAGACCGATCTGAATGATTTCCCGAATGTGAAGCGCTGGTATGACGTTATCTCGGCGCGTCCTGCCGTGCAGCGCGGCATGGCTATCCCGAAAATCTGAGATTGCGTCAGTGCGTCAGCGGCGCGCGTGCCGCTGCAGCAGACGCACGATTTCCGCGGTATCGAGTTCCGGGTTGGTGCGCAGTTCGCGCACGCCGACAATGGTGGTGGCCCAGGCCATATGCCCCTGCATGCGTTTGACGACGCCTGGCCATTCCCCCGCCGTATGCTGCTGCGGATCCGGTAAGGCATGGCATTGCGAGCACGCCAGGCTGAACATCTGCCCGGCGCCGGTCTGCAGTGCAGGATGTTTCGGATCGATTTCGCGTTGCGCGTGTTTGCGCAGGTAAGCGCCCAGTGCGGCAACTTCGGCTTCAGAGGGGGCCTCGACACCAGCCATCATTTCTTTCATCAGTGCGCCCATATTGCCCTGACCCCGCATCCGCCACACCATGCGCTCAAGCACGGATTGCCAGCGTGCGGCGCTGTGCATCCGCGGGCTGGGCAGGTGATGGCATTGCACGCAGTAACGCGCGGTGAGTTTTGCGCCGGCGGATTGCTGCTCGGGCAACTGCTGCGCTTCAACTGCCGGAGGCAGAATCCGTTCCAGCATCCGGCCATGCGGGCTTTGCGCCCAGTGGGAGCGGGCCTGCGCGGTATCCGGTGATTCTGCGCCATGGGCGATGGCGCTGGCGGACAGCGACACGATCAGCAGCAGGAATGGGCGACCGGCAACCATGGCCGGGCCATGATAGCGGAATCGTCTGTTGAGCCTAGAGCGTGTGGGATTTGTCGCCGCGGCTGAAACCCGACAGCGGCGTGGCGATGCCGCGACCCAGTGCGATGACCTTGAACAGTTCGCCCATTTCCGCCGGCGACAGCAGTTGCTGCGCCTGTGCAGCGAGCGGCGCGTAACGGGTGATATCTGATGCGGGAATTTCGGCGAGCAGTCCGGTGATGCCACCGTTGATCAGGAATTGCGCCTGATTGGTGTAACCGAGCAGGTCGAGTGCTGCGCCTGCCTGTGCGACGGCGCTGAAATCGACATGTGCGGTGATGTCCTGCAAACCCGGCCACAAAAAAGGGTCATCGTGCGCATGGTGGCGGTAATGGCACATCAGCGTGCCGCGATTGCGTTGCGGATGGAAAAATTCACGTGCCGGAAAGCCGTAGTCGATGAACAGCAGGGCGCCGTGGTCGAGGCGAACCGCGAGATCATTGACCAGTGCCGGTGCAGCGAGATTGATTTCGGTTTCGTAATCGTCAGGCAATGACAGTTGACCGGCGGCGGCAGCGACGGCACCGGTGGCAGGTCGTGTTGCCCACGCATAACCCTGCACGCCGGCAGTGACGCCGAGTTCCTCGACGCGGCCCCGGTCGACGCGGATGCGATGCACCGGCAGGGCATCGAGCACCTCGTTGCCGATAACCACGGCGTTGAGACGATCCGGCAGACGGTCCAGCCATTCGATACGATCAATATATTGCGGCAGCCGCCCCCGCAATCTTTGCTGCTGCCGTTCACGCAGATCAGCGCTGACTTCGAGGATGCGATAACGCTGCGGCAGCTGATCCAGTGCCGCCAGTTCTTCGAGCACGACAGCGGCGAGTGCGCCGCTGCCGGCGCCGAGTTCGATGATGTCGGTAACGCCTTGTGCCAGCACTTCGGCAAGCTGGCGTGCCAGTATGCGGCCGAACAGCGGCGACAGTTCCGGTGCGGTGATGAAATCGCCTGCGGCACCGAGCTTGCGGCTGCCGGCGCTGTAATATCCCAGCCCCGGCGCGTAAAGCGCGAGTTCCATATAGCGCGCGAAACTGATCCAGCCGCCGCCTTTTGCGATTTCGGCATGGATCAGGGTTTGCAGTTCCCGGCTGACGGCAAGGGCATCGGCATCCGGTTCAGGCAGGACGGATTTCTCGGGCTGAAAAGTCACGGCGGGATAATACGCTAAAATAAACAATCATTTACGTCAGGTTAGCGGGTTGGAAGTGCTCCGATGAATGCATTACTGAAGGACAAGACAGCGCTAGTTACCGGTGGTGCGCGCCGGGTCGGCGCGGCGATTTGCCGCCGGCTGCATGCTGCCGGCGCGAATGTGGTCGTGCATTGCAATCGCTCCCGGCATGACGCGCAGACACTGGTGCATGAACTCAACGGCCTGCGGCCGGGGTCTGCGGTGCTGGTGCAGGCTGATTTGCTGGAACCGGGAACCCCGCTCGAACTGTTGCAGCGGACCGTCTCGGCCTATGGCGGACTGGATGTGCTGGTCAATAACGCCTCGAGTTTTTACTCGACGCCCCTGGGGCAGATCGACGCTAACGCCTGGGATGACCTGATGGGCACCAATCTGAAGGCGCCGCTGTTTCTGTCGCAGGCGGCGGCTCCCGAACTGCGGCGCACTCAGGGCTGCATCGTTAACATCATCGACATTCATGCCGAACGGCCGCTGGCGGATCACATGGTCTACACCGCGGCAAAAGGCGGCCTGCTGGCGCTGACGCGTTCGCTGGCGCTCGAACTCGGTCCGGAGGTGCGGGTCAATGGTGTCTCGCCCGGTGCCATTCTGTGGCCTGACGGGCCGGAATGGCAGGATGAAGTAGAGCGGCAGCGAATCCTGGAGCGGAGCGTGCTGAAGCGTGTCGGTGAACCCGACGACATTGCGGGTGCCGTCGAGTTTCTGGCCACCGCGCCCTATGTCACCGGTCAAATCATTGCCGTGGACGGCGGCCGCAGTATTGTTTTGTAGCTTGTGTTGTAAACCTTTGAATGCATCAACAGGCCCGGTTAAGTCCGCGCCGGAGTAAAACGCCATGGATACCCAGGTCATCAACATCACGCCGCGCAGCAACCGTGAGCGTCGCGATCATTACGAATCGAACAAGCTGGTGAAGCGCCTGCGCCGCCAGGCCGGTCAGGCGATCGCCGATTTCGACATGATCCGCGAAGGCGACAAGGTGATGGCCTGTCTGTCCGGCGGCAAGGACAGTTATGCGCTGCTCGACATTCTGCTGCACCTGCGCAGCCACGCACCGATTTCCTTCGACATTGTTGCCGTCAATCTCGACCAGAAGCAGCCGGGATTTCCGGAGCACGTACTGCCCGAATACCTGACCGCACTCGGCGTGCCCTTTCACATCGAAAACCAGGACACCTACAGCATCGTCAAACGGGTGATTCCCGAAGGCAAGACGATGTGCTCGCTGTGCTCCCGGCTGCGCCGCGGGGTGCTCTATCGCGTTGCGCAGGAACTTGGTGCGACCAAGATTGCGCTGGGTCACCATCGCGATGACATTCTTGAAACCTTCATGCTGAACATGTTCTACGGCGGCAAGCTCAAATCGATGCCGCCGAAGCTGGTCTCGGACGACGGCCGCAATGTGGTGATCCGTCCGCTGGCCTACTGTGAGGAGAGTGATCTTGAGGCGTATGCGGCATTGCGCCGGTTCCCGATCATTCCCTGCACGCTGTGCGGTTCACAGGAAAACCTCAAGCGCAAGGAAATGAAGGCGATGCTGCGCGAGTGGGAGAAGCGCCATCCCGGGCGTGTCGAAACGATATTGACCAGCCTGCAGAACGTGCGGCCCTCGCATCTGATGGACCGCACGCTGTTTGATTTTGCCGCGGTGCGCGCCACCGGTGCACCGGTCGCCGACGGCGATACGGCTTTCGACAGCGAATAAAGCCTGTGCAGTGCGGGCGCGGGAAACGCCCGCCGCAGACGGCCGTTAAAAGTCCGGCTGGATGTTGTATTCCTTGACTGCCTTGCTCCAGCGCGCGATTTCTTCACGGGTGAATTTGTCGAACTCTGCCGGTGTGGTCGGTACCGGTTCATAACCGCGGTCGCGCAGCAGCTTGCCGGTTTCGCCGTTCAATACCTTGGTCACTGCCTTGTTGAGCACGGTGACGGCTTCCTTCGGCATCTTGACCGGACCCATCAGACCGTACCAGCCGCTGATCGCAAAACCCTTGAAGCCGGATTCGGCCAGCGTCGGCAGTTCCGGCAGTTGCGGTGTGCGTTTGGCGGTGGTCACCGCGAGGCCGCGAAGTTTGCCCGATTTGATCTGCGGAATCGCCGCGCCGGGACCGGAGAACAGGGTCTGCACTTCACCGCCGACCGCTGCCGCGACCGAAGGGCCCGAACCGCGATAGGGAATATGCGTCAGCTTGATCTTCGCGGCCTGAAAAAAGGCTTCCTGCGCGACATGCGCGGTGACGTTGCCCGAACCGAAGTTCATCGAGTTGGGTTTGCTCTGCGCCAGCTTGATGAACTCCGCCAGCGTCTTCGCCTGTACGCTGGGGTGCACGGTCATGATGTAAGGCTGCTCGATGAGCTGGCTGATGCCGACAAAATCCTTGGCGACATCGAAGCTGAGTTTGGGCATTAGCGCGGGTGCCACGGCGGTGGCGCCGATTTCCGAAATGACAACGGTGTAACCGTCGGGATTGGCAGTGGCTGCGATGGCCGTTCCGAGCGTGCCCTGGGCGCCGCCGCGGTTGTCGATCAGGATCTGCTGGCCGAGTTCGGCGCTCAGCGCCGGTTGCATCACCCGGGAAACCAGGTCTGTGCCGCCGCCGGGCGGGAAGGGTACGACCAGACGGATCGGTTTGTTGGGGTAGGTGCTGCTTTGCGCGGCCATCGCCGGTGTGGCCAGTGCCAGACAGGCCGCCAGTGGCAGGCTGATCAGTCGGTTCATCAGGGCTTTTCCTCGTTATCGGTATTTTTGAATATCCCACATTATCATGACTTTATGAGCCAAAACAGACTGAATCAGCCACCAGCATCGATTAAAATAACCAATAAAAACAATTGGTTAATTGCATTTTTCATCGGCAATATAGTCTTGTCAAATTAAATTGGTCATGATAAATTACAAGCTGTTTCCGTCATCGTTCGCGGCAAACCGCGGCCCCGTTACCGAACATGAATTGCGCCACCCGTCTCGTTGATCTTTTTGGCAGTCAGGCCGAAGTCGCCCGTCGATTCCGTCTTGACCGCGCCGTGGTCAATCACTGGGTCAAGTCGGGTTATGTGCCGGCGCGCTGGGCCATGGAAGTCGAGCAGGTCACCGGCGGCGAAATCGCCGCCGTCGAAGTGCTCAACGAAGCCACCACGCGCAAGCCGCTGAAGTTGAAGTCGCGGCCGGACGGAGAAAACTTTTCAGCCAACGCCACTGCAGGGAGTGAATTCAACATGGACAGATACGCGCCGAGCAAACGCATCAACTCGTTCCACCCGCCGCAACGCACCTTGATGGGGCCCGGCCCGACGGAGATCCATCCGCGCGTGCTGACCACGATGAGCCAGCCGGCCATCGGTTATCTCGATCCGATCTTTGTCGAGATGATGGAAGAACTGAAATCGCTGCTGCGCTACACCTATCAAACCAAAAATCCGCTGACCTTCCCGATTTCAGGTCCCGGTTCGGTGGGCATGGAATTCTGCTTCGTCAATCTGGTGGCGCCGGGCGACAAGGTCATTGTCTGCCGCAACGGTGTGTTCGGCGGCCGCATGATCGAAAACGTCGAGCGCTGCGGCGGCACGCCGATTGTTGTTGAAGACGCCTGGGGCGAACCGATTTCTCCGCAGAAACTCGAAGACGCGCTGAAGAAGAATCCGGACGTTCGCCTGGTCGCCTTTGTGCATGCCGAAACGTCCACCGGTGTGCTGTCCGATGCCAAGACCCTGGTCGAGATCGCGCACAAGTACAACGCGCTGACCATCGTCGATACCGTAACTTCGCTTGGCGGTTCGCCGGTGCTGGTCGATGAGTGGAAAATCGACGCGGCCTATTCCGCCAGCCAGAAATGCCTGTCGTGCACCCCGGGCCTCTCCCCGGTGACCTTCTCCGAGCGCGTGGTCGAGCGCGTCAAGTCGCGCAAGGACAAGATTCACTCCTGGTTCATGGATATGAACCTGCTGCTCGGTTACTGGGGCGAAACCACCCGCACCTATCACCACACCGCGCCGACCAACTCGCTGTTCGCACTGCATGAAGCGCTGCTGCTGATCCGCGAAGAAGGACTTGAGAACGCTTGGGCGCGAGTCGATCGTCATCACACTGCGCTCAAGGCCGGTCTCGAAGCCATGGGCCTGAAGTTCCTGGTGAAGGAACCGTATCAGGCACCGCAGATGAACGCCGTGCTTTGCCCCGAAGGCGTCAACGAAGCGGAAGTACGCAAGACACTGCTCTCCGAATTCGGCCTGGAAATCGGCGCCGGCCTCGGACCGCTCGCCGGCAAGATCTGGCGCTTCGGCCTGATGGGCTACTCCTGCCGTCCGGACAACGTCATGCTCTGTTTGTCGGCGCTAGGTTCGGTGCTGGAAGACATGGGCTATGCCGTGCACGTGGGTGATGCGGAAGCGGCTGCGCACGCTGCGTATGCTTCAATGCATGCTACGGCGGCGCAAGCCAAGAAACGCAAGCCGGCCAAAGCCGCGTAATACGCACAAGGCTGAAAAAAGGCCGCCTGCGGGCGGCCTTTTGTTTGAAAGGGCCGGCGTCAGATCAGCAGGCTGGCCAGTCCGAGCAGTAATCCCATACTGACGACATCAGTCGCTGTAGTCAGGAAAATGCTGGAGGCAGTTGCCGGATCAAAGCCAAAGCGCTTCAGCGTAAGCGGCACCATGGCTCCGGAAATGCCGCTGGCAACACAACTGCCGACCAGTGCGATCCAAACCACCAGGCTGAGCATCAGCGCGTTCGGGTTGTGCTGGAAGGTGGCAACGATATACATCCCCAGTGCGGCCACCACGCCGGTGAACGCACCGTTCAGCGCGTCCAGCGATGCTTCCTTGATCACCAGCACGCGTTCGGCACCGGCTTTGAGTTCACCCAGTGTCATGCCGCGCAGCGTGACCGCCAGCGCCTGGCAACCGGTGTTGCCGGACTGCCCTGCCAGTACAGGAAGGAACAGCGCAAGAATGACCAGTCGGTCAACGGTGTCCTGGAAAATCGCCACGACTGCACCGGCGACAAAGGCGGTAGCGAGGTTGATCTGCAGCCAGGGATGGCGGAACTTGAAGCTGTTCGGCAATGGCGTGGCCAGACGCTCTTCCTTCTCGACACCGACCATGCTGCCGACCTGTGCGGTGATCTCAAAGGCCTGCTCTTCGAACATGGTCTGGCCGCGGACCAGACCGAGCAGTTTGCCGTTGTCGTCGCAGACCGGATACACCGGGTAATGGCGGTCCAGCACCAGTTTCATGGCATCAGCCAGTTGCAGATCGGGCTTCAGCGTAAACGCGTTGCGCAACATGACTGACTCGAGCGGCACCTGATCGTCGGCAAACAGCAGATCGCGCATGGTGATGATGCCGAGGAGCTTGCCGTCCTCATCGGTGACATAGCCGTAGGTAATGAACGCGGTGCGGACCAGCGGACGTAACTGCTCAATGGTATCGCGCACGCTGATGTCCGGGCGGAACACAGCGCGCGGCGCAACCATCATGCGGCCGATGCTGCCCTGTTCGAACGTTTCGTTGGTGCGCCATTGAGCGGCAATTTCCGCTGGCACCGCATGTATGACGCCGTCCAGTAGTCCGCCGGGCAGTTCGCCCAGCACGTCCTGGGTCAGTGCCGGCGCGAGTTCCTGCAACACTGCTGCAATGGTTCCTGCCGGGTGTTCAGCGAGGAGTTCGGCGGCCTCTTTCGGCGAGCGGGCTTTTGCGGAGAGCGCCAGTTCCCGGAGGTCAGGGCCTGCCGTTGCAGCAGTTTCGTTATGGTTTTTTTCCATCGCAGCCTCTCCACGGTGAGGCGCCTGCGCAACGGCGCTTTTGCGGAGTATAACGAGGCTTCAAGCAAGGTGGCGCGACTTCGGGTGTTTTACAGCCGCAGGCGTTGCCAGATCGTGCTGGTGGGTCCCGCCTGATTCATCGTGTAGAAGTGCAGACCCGGTGCGCCTGCAGCGAGCAGGTCATCACAAAGCCGGGTGACCACGTCCAGTCCGAAGGCGCGGATCGAATCGGTATCGTCGCCGTAACCCTCCAGTTTTTTGCGGATCCAGCGCGGGATTTCCGCACCACAGGCGTCCGAAAAACGCGCCAGCTGGGAGAACTTGCCGATGGGCATGATGCCCGGAACGATGGGCAGGTTGAGTCCCATAGCCTCGCATTCGTCGACGAAATGGAAATAACAGTCGGCGTTGTAGAAGTACTGGGTAATTGCGGAATGTGCGCCGGCCTCGACCTTGCGTTTGAAATTCAGCAGGTCGTCCTGGGCGTTTTTCGCCTGCGGATGGTATTCCGGATAGGCGGCGACTTCGATGTGGAAATGGTCGCCAAACTCGTTGCGGATGAACGCGACCAGTTCGTTGGCGTAGTGGAACTCCCCGGCCGTTGCGGTGCCCGAGGGCAGGTCGCCGCGCAGCGCGACCAGGTGGCGAATACCGTTTTCACGGTAACCCCGCAGGATGTCGCGGATTTCGTCGCGGGACGAGCCGATGCAGGAAATGTGTGGTGCCGCCGCATAACCGGCTGCACGCAAGTCCATCACTGCACGCAGCGTACGCTCGCGTGTTGAGCCGCCAGCGCCATAGGTCACCGAAAAGAATTTCGGATTCAGCGGGGCCAGCTGCTTCGCGGTTTGCGCGAGTTTCTCCAGTCCTTCCGCGGTGTTGGGCGGAAAGAACTCGAAACTGAAAGTGCGCGGGAGTTTTTTCTGTGATTGCATGGCGAGTTGGAGGTCAGCGTGCCGGGGGGTTTAAGCCCCGGCGTTCGCCGAATCTCGATCAGTAGCGGTAGTGATCGGCCTTGTACGGGCCTTCAACGGGCATTTGCAGATAATCGCACTGTTTCTCGCTGAGCACGGTCAGGTCGACGCCGAGTTTCTTCAGATGCAGGCGGGCGACTTTCTCGTCGAGGTGTTTCGGCAGCACGTATACCTTGTTCTGGTATTTGCTGCCCTGGGTATACAGCTCCAACTGTGCCAGCGTCTGGTTGGTGAAGGAGCTGGACATCACGAACGACGGATGGCCGGTGCCGCAACCGAGGTTCACCAGCCGGCCTTCGGCAAGGATGATCAGGCGTTTGCCGTCCGGGAAAATCACATGATCGACCTGGGGTTTGATGTTTTCCCATTTGTACTGCTTAAGGGCGACGATTTCGATTTCCGAATCGAAGTGACCGATGTTGCAGACGATAGCGTTGTTCTTCATCCGCTTCATGTGGTCGTGGTTGATCACGCCCAGATTGCCGGTGGCGGTGACAAAGATGTCCGCTTTGTCGGCGGCGTAGTCCATGGTGACGACGCGGAAACCTTCCATCGCCGCCTGCAGCGCGCAGATCGGATCGACCTCGGTAACCCAGACCTGGGCTGACAGCGCGCGCAGTGCCTGTGCGCTGCCCTTGCCGACGTCGCCGAAGCCGCAGACCAGCGCGATCTTGCCGGCGATCATCACGTCGGTAGCGCGTTTGATGGCGTCAACCAGTGATTCACGGCAGCCGTAGAGGTTGTCGAACTTCGATTTGGTGACCGAGTCGTTGACGTTGATCGCCGGGAAGGGCAGACGGCCTTCTTTTTCCATCTGATACAGGCGGTGCACGCCGGTGGTCGTTTCTTCAGTGACGCCTTTGATGTTTTTCTCGATGTTCGAGTAGAAGCCGGGCTTTTCCTTCAGTGTCTTGCGCATCGCGGCGAACAGCACCACTTCTTCTTCGTTGGTACCCTCGGGCGGCTGCGTCTTGTTGCGCTCGTGTTGCGCGCCCAGCGTCACCAGCAGCGTGGCGTCGCCGCCGTCATCGAGGATCATGTTCGGCGTGCCGCCGTCCGACCATTCGAGGATGCGGTGGGTGTAATCCCAGTAGTCTTCCAGCGTTTCACCCTTGTAGGCAAACACCGGAATGCCGCGCGCGGCGATGGCGGCGGCAGCGTGATCCTGGGTCGAGAAAATATTGCACGAGGCCCAGCGGATGTCGGCGCCGAGATCAGCCAGCGTTTCGATCAGCACCGCGGTCTGGATGGTCATGTGCAGCGAACCGGCAATGCGCGCGCCTTTCAGCGGCTTCTTGCCTTTGTATTCCTCGCGGATCGCCATCAGGCCGGGCATTTCGGTCTCGGCAATGGCAATTTCCTTGCGGCCGAAGTCGGCCTGGCTCATATCGGCGACTTTGTAGTCGGCGGCTTTTGCGTTCATGTCTTGCTCCTGGGTAGATAGTCGGGCGCCGTTACCAGCATGCCGTCCGAGCCTGGCCGTGTTGTGGGTCTGGAAAGCAGACCCACCGGTCGCAGCGCCCCTCGGGAGCACGTTTTAAATGTTGCGTTTTCGGTGTTACAAAAAGCAAAGCGCCCGCACCGTTTCCGGTGCGAGCGCCGTTGATATCTTTGCTGAGCCTGGCCGGGGTTTACACCCGGTCGCAACGCTCCTCAGCGGGGCGGATTATACGCCTTTTTATTTGATGCCCGCGTCCGCTTTCAGTGCAGCTGCCTTGTCGGTGTGCTCCCAGGTGAATTCCGGTTCGTCGCGGCCGAAATGGCCGTGGGCGGCGGTCTTAGTGTAGATCGGGCGCAGCAGGTCCAGCGACTGGATGATGCCTTTCGGACGCAGGTCGAAGTGTTTCTCGACCAGGGTCGCGATCTTGTCATCGCTGATCTTGCCGGTGCCGAAGGTGTCGACCAGCACGCTGACCGGGCGCGCCACGCCGATAGCGTAGGCAACCTGGATTTCGCACTTGGTGGCGAGGCCGGCGGCAACAATGTTCTTCGCGACATAACGCGCGGCATAAGCTGCTGAACGGTCAACCTTTGACGGATCCTTGCCCGAGAATGCGCCGCCACCGTGGCGCGAGTAGCCGCCGTAAGTGTCGACAATGATCTTGCGGCCGGTCAGGCCGGTGTCGCCCTGCGGGCCGCCGATGACAAAGCGGCCGGTCGGGTTGATCAGGAACTTGGTGTCCTTGGTGACCATGTTCTTCGGCAGCACGGGTTTGACCACCTGCTCGATGATCGCGTCCGACAGTTCCTTGTGGCCGATGTCTTCACGGTGCTGGGTCGAGATCACGACGGTGTCGATGTGGTGCGGTTTGCCGTCAACATAACGAACGGAGACCTGCGACTTCGCATCGGGGCGCGCCCACGGCAGACGGCCGTCGCGGCGCAGCTCGGCGTGACGCTCCATCAGGCGGTGCGAGTAATAAATCGGCATCGGCATCAGCTGCGGGGTTTCATCGCAGGCAAAACCGAACATCAGGCCCTGGTCGCCGGCGCCCTGGTCGAGGTCGAGGCCCTTGCCTTCGTCAACGCCCTGCGCGATGTCGGGCGATTGCTCGTCGTAACACACCATGACGCCGCAGCTCTTGTAGTCAAAGCCGATTTCGGAATCGTCGTAACCGATCTGCTTGATGATCTTGCGCGCAACCTTCGCGTAATCGACGCGGGCGGTGGTGGTGACCTGACCGGCGAGCACGACGAGGCCGGTATGTGTCAGGGTTTCGGCGGCAACGCGGCCGTTCTTGTCCTGCGCGAGGATGGCGTCAAGCACCGCATCAGAAATCTGATCGGCGATTTTGTCGGGATGGCCTTCGGAAACGGATTCGGAGGTGAACAGGAAGTTGCTCATGACGTGGTGTGTGATCGCAGAAAAGTTGAAAGGT
>Ga0078894_10000273_pt1 | contig 35071 bp, 36 predicted proteins | sample LauGreSu1BDMLBSD_2_FD_67506 | JGI IMG/M metagenome (GOLD analysis project Ga0078894, IMG submission 67506) | Freshwater lake microbial communities from Lake Michigan, USA - Su13.BD.MLB.SD (version 4) (version 4) | ecosystem: Environmental > Aquatic > Freshwater > Lake | place: Lake Michigan... | reverse complement strand
TTTTTTTCGACGATGGCGTCTGGTCCTTTAATGTCTCGGTCGAATTCGTCGCGAATCGTTTGCTTCGCAACGGTGATTTGTTCCATGTAGTATTTGATGTCTTTCGCACCATTCATGTGAGGAGGAATGATGAATGGTTTTCCGGTCTTGTGAGTCAATTTGGCGGCGTTCGTTCTGGACATGATGATTTCGTTCTTTCTTGCGTTGGTAAGCATGATATGAAAAAAACATTTCAATTTTTTTCATATTACAGTGACTGTTCAAACTCCCGAGTCTGATGTGCGGTTGCCTCCACGAGTATTCAAGTAGTTGATTTGTTCAGGGGTCATACACACACAACCAGTGCTGGAGGAATAAGGTGCGGGGCAGCATTCGGGTTTAAATTTATTCTTTGCGAATATAACCATTTCACCATTCTTAAGAGGTTCATCGGCAGTGTAAGCACTTCCGGTGTTATTTATAAGACCATAACCAAATTCAGACGCATAAGTGTTGGCTTTCGTAACCCACATTCCGGCGACATCGCCATTTTGGACTTCATTCACATCCGACCCCATAAGAGCAAGTCCTTCGCGACCATCCTTCTTTACTGTAATCATTTCTTCACGGGGTTTAGGTCCCATTCCTTCTGTAATTCGTGACGCGACATTCAATCCGGTATTAAACAAATCTGGTAAAAATCCTTCCTTTCCGGTCATACCCGCATTCGTGTCTTGTGTGACTGTCGCAGCAGTTGCGGAAATAATATCAGGCACTGGCTGTTTCTTTTTAATCATGTCTTGTGAATCCTTCGCCGCTGATTGAACAGATACGTCAGAACCAGGTGTTCCCGCATCACGATTCTCAGCTCCTTCCAAAATAGAATTACCACGCACCAACAAATAATCAAACACAGGATACCGACAGCAACTACACATCAAGTTGGCTCCAATAAAAAGAGCGACAACTACAAGTAATACTAATTTATAGTTCATTTTATGAATAATATACAATTATACTAAATCAATAGATTATATTCTTCTCCTAAAACATTTCAATCGTCAGGAGAAGGCAATCTACTTGTTCTTTGCCGCGTGATTTGTCGCGAAACAATACCTAACAAAATAAGTGGAATCGCTATCGTCAAAAAAACCGCGATGGCGGCAATTGCAAGAATCCAACCAACAAACGGAATATACCAAAGAACGATAATAACAATCACCATAATAACTAATATGATAACCACCAACTCGTATATCGACCCAATCAGTGAATAAAACGACCATAATGCACCAACAAATGTGAGTAAATATGTTGCGAGAATGCCTTTTATTTTTTCGAAGAAATCGACCATCTTAATCAACATATTCTGAAGCGGAATAAGCACATTTTGAATACGGTTGAATACTGCTAAAAATATGTTTTTGAGCGTGTCTCTCATTCGGTTGAATAACAACCGAAATCTCTCGATAACCTGTAAAATATTCTTGAATATTCCCATGACCACGTTGAATATGACATACACCATACTCATAGGTCGGTCAAATACACCTTTCGTGCTATTTGCACTACACTCCATGAAATTCTGTTTGGTATATTCCATCGGGCTTACCCCCTCTGGTGGGTTAATCCATCCAGCAAACGGCATTACGTCTGGACGGCAACGATATTCAGGCCAGTCTCGCTTTACTTCGAGTAATTTGTTTTGTAATTGAAAATAGGTCACTGCCGACATGAAAATAAAAATGACGACACAAACCTTAACAATATCAATACCATAACGACCAGAGAACGTTTTATCACCGTATAAATAATTCAATCGTTCAAACAATGGTTGTTTTTTCAGTTTTTCGATTTTTTCATCGACTGTAGAACTCCCCTGTTTCGAATACTCTTGTAATGACGACAATATAGAATCTCGGGTCGCACTTTTAATTTTACCTAACGCTTTATCGCTTACTACTTTTGATATTATTCCTAAATCAATTAAATAAGTATTTAATTTATTGAATATGGCAGTTACGACAGCTTCTGCCATCACTCTTGTTGTATATATTAGATATATTTGTATCATACAGACAGCACGTTTGTATGATACACGCCAGCATCGGCGTCCATGGACGACTACATTATGACAAGAACGAGAGATTGCGATTCAACTGATTCGGCATTCCATGTCCGAACATCACCATATAAATAAGAACAATCGCCGCAATGACAATCGACCTGTCTTCGGCAACTAGAGCCGATTGATTCAGAACAAACCGCATCATCATGTAAATAATAGCACCAATCATCGCGGCATGAGCCAACATAATGGAACCTCGTTCGTAAGCCATTTTATTCTGTATTGTTATTATACTAACAGGATAGAATATAATTCAAATACTTACTTCCGCCCGAGCGACCTGACCATCTGCCCAAAAATGCCTCCCCACAGACTTTTCATCACCATAAGCGCACTTGACATTACAAACATTAATGTTGCGAAAATTCCCGCTAATTTGTTTACTAAATCTCTCATCGCGATAATAATACGTTGAAATCCGATGAGAATATTCGAGAAAATGCCGAATATATTTTTCACGACAAACATAATCTTGTCGCGCAGCTTTCCGATAAAGCCGCGAATATTTTCCGTGTCTTTTACGATTTTTGTAGCGACACTTCCGACCAAAGAAATAACGTGATTTAACGGCATCATAAGGTAATCCATATAACTGCTTTGCGTGGTCTGAATACACTGCATGAAGTTATCTCCGACATCATGACCGAATAATTTGGCGAATGGCATAACTGCTGGACTACATCGATATAGTGGCCAATTATCTTTTACTTTTTTCATGCCTATCGCTAAAATATTCGAAAGGTAAAGACCTAAAAAAATGACAATAATTATGATTGTAAATATGATATCTGTTGATTTCATTGCACTCGTAAGAACCGACGATGAATGTCACGTCTTCAGTTATATTACACGCATATAATATCTATGAATTGCCTGCCGCCATCGTCCGTGGTTTTTATGAAAAAACCTTTCGCATGACTTTCTTGATATTATATGCTACCATAGAAGTGAAAGACTGGTGACGACGATGACGACGATGAGATGACGCACGAAATGTTTTTCGTTTTCCGCCGCTTTGCGTAACATATGCATCATTGATGCTATTCGATTCTGCTTGATTATGTAAAGCAGTTAGCGACGCATTTTGTGCACCAGCACACTGAGCACCCCCAGTGCATGTCGAACCCACTTGTGGAATCGGAATTCTCTCTCCTGTGCCGCCTTGCTGCGATTGCTGATGGTGTCTCCGTCCCTTGTATGTGCGAATAAACGACCTATATCCGCGGCTTTTCTTGCCACGTTTTATGGTATGTTTTTTACGACGGCCGCCAGATAGTGTATTCACCGCATTCAGCTCGCTTTGTTGTGCCTTCACATTTTCCATCGTTGCTTGCGGTGTCGCAATATTGGCTGGGACCTGAATACTTGCCGCATTATAACTGGGTGCTTGTGGTGCTTCTTGAACTTTAAGTGACATATCAATTCCTGATACTGTGTCTATTTATACATATACCATGCGAATAAAAATGGTGGAAAAGTAAGTCGCGTTTGAAAGAAGTCTAAATACTATATACGTAGTATATACATAAACCATACCTACCGCAGCACACATCCATGGATGACGAACAGCGTATTCACCTTCAAAAACTCATCGACGCAAATGGAACCGAAGACCATACCGAGGTCATCCGTCGCGTCAAGCACAGTTCGCAAATTTACACTGATGTCACTACCATGATTAAACTCAAGCATGAATACGGGCGTTTAGCCAAATCCAATCCCAAACAGTTTGACGCGATTTGCGTGTCTCGATGTGCCTTTCTCTTTCGGTTCTATACTGATTTATTCAACAAATTGAAAACGGGAGAGATTGATCTAAAACTTCTATTCCGCATGATACAAATCTTGCGAGAGATAGAGGACGGTAAATTGGACCAACATGAAGGTTCATTCGAAGTTGGTAAAATTTTGAAGAGTATTTATGTGGATAGTGCGCTCAAACGGTCCGAGAATTTAGACGCAGAGCAGGTAAAGAAGGATAAGAAAACGGCGGCAAAGGCGGCGAAAACTTCGCGACCAGCGATTCCTGAGAAAAAGATGAGTTGGGCAGATTTCAAGGCTGCACAGTCGGGGGCCGCACCGGATTCATAAAAACGATATACCCATTCAAGTAAGTTGCAAAGGACACCCACGCTAAATACGGAACGAGAAGATACGCTGCGAGGCGGCTGACCGGATAAAACGCACGGATATTGAGCGCGATGAACGCCAGCATTCCTAAAATCACCACGAAACTCAGGTCAGGGCGTTGAAAACGAAAGAAGATCTGGGACCACGAGAGATTGAATACCCACGCTGCACAATAATAGAAGAATCCGACGGAACGAACACCCGCACTAATGGTCGTGGTCGCGGAGAGAAAAACCATACCAGATGCAATAATAAGCGCGTATAAAATCGTCCATGCGATGGGAAAGACCCAACTGGGTGGAGTGAGGGGGGATTGTTTGAGAGATTTATACCAGGCCGAAGATACTGAGGTGTCGGCGGTGGCGGAGTTCATTTATCTCTAATAATATATTGTATTGATATATTATTACAATATATGCCAAGAAAAACGCGACGCGTTGGTAAAAAAAATAAATACCAGAAACGAAAATATGTAAAGCGAACACGCAAATATAAATTTTTACGAGGTGGTTTGAGTGCCAATGACAAAGAAAATATCGAAATATATGATAGAAATATATTTCAACCTGGATGTATTCAACCAGGAGGTGGTGGGGATAAAACTACAAGACAATATAAAATAATAGAATTCAAAAGATATCTATTTGGTTCAGAGAGACATGCCGAATTATGGCAACAAATATTACAATTATGTTTTGATAAGTCAATACCATTTTATATTTTAACAAGTGGTTCAAAAATTGGTATAATTAGAACACTTCAATTACTTGAACTCGACGAATATGTTGGCGAAGTATTATGTAATAATCCGTCTCTCATTTTAAACCGGAATAACTCAATTCAACATGACCGTGAAGATTTTAGAAAAATGAATAAATATCAAATAATTGAACGTATAATAAAACAACGAGATTCTAAAGGTATTTTTATTGATAATGATGAACGAAACAGTGATAATGCTGAATTATGTCCAAATATAAAATTTACACACGCGAACGGTATTCAAATCGACCGATTTCAGCGTACATATACAACTCGATTTTCTTCATTTGTAACAGATTTGTCTAATGAATTTAAAAGCCCCATTCCAGGGCATGCTATAATGTTGTATAATAAAAGTCACTCAAACCTTGTTCATGAATGTATATTAGATGAAATAATAACACAGCTCACAAATGACGGTAATGAAATACGTTTTATGTTTGCTGATTTTGATGGAACTATGTCGCCATGGCGAGGTGCTTTACCGTTTCACGTTAAAGAATTTGTTTCAAGATTTTATTCACATTTTAATATTATTCTGCAGCCCTCGTGATAATATAATAAATAACATATTCAGTGAATTGAGTTCAGATTATTTATTCGGTTATGTATATAACCTGCATACATCAAACAAGTATAAAATTGAATGCGTATGTTGTATATGATTTACAACATACACTCATAACTACTCGATGCCGCCCAAGTTTAAAATCAAGACTCCTGTCGCTACTCGCCCTGCCTCCGCGTCCGCCCCCGCTTCTGCGGCTCGCTCCCGCACCCGCACCCTCCTCATCGTGGAATCCCCTGCAAAGTGTCAGAAAATCGAGACCTACCTCGGGAAAGATAAATACATGTGTCTCGCCAGTTTCGGGCATATCCGAGAGATTGCCGACGGTCTTAAATCCATCGCAGTCGAAAACGATTTCGCGATTAAGTTCGCAATCATGTCGTCCAAGCACGCCCAAGTAGCGAAACTTCGTGCCGCCATCGCCGATGCAGCCGAAGTCATCCTCGCCACAGACGACGACCGTGAAGGCGAGGCTATCGCATGGCACCTCTGTCAAGTGTTCCATCTCTCGGTAGAAACAACCAAACGCATCGTATTCCATGAGATCACAGAACCCGCACTAAAGGCCGCCGTCGCTGCTCCTCGGACGATTGATATGTCCCTCGTGTTCGCACAACAGGCACGTCAGGTGCTTGACCTTCTGGTCGGGTATAAAATATCTCCTGTTTTATGGACATATGTCGCACATACAAATCTCTCGGCAGGTCGTTGTCAGACTCCGGCGTTGCGGCTCATCTACGAGAATTACAAAGAGATTGAATCATCTACGCCGACGATGGTTTATACAGTATCCGGAATCTTCACTAAACTTAATCTTACATTTCATCTCTCGAGAGAAATAGAATCCGGTGAAGAATCTCTCGAAACATTCATTCGTGAAACAGCAGCGGCACCTGATGCGGGGTTTCATGCGACTGTTGGCCCGCCTAAAAAAGCGACAAAAGCACCGCCGTCACCTTATTCGACAAGCACACTTCAACAGGCGGCAAGTAACGAGCTTCATCTCTCGCCGAAGCTCACCATGTCGGTGGCACAGAAATTATATGAGCAAGGGTATATTACATATATGCGAACCGATAGTAAGGTATATTCAGCAGATTTCACGGCGAAGGCTCGAAATTATATTCTCAAACGGTTCGGGGGTGAAGGCAATTCGACAGATGTTCTTCTTCTTGAAAATCTCTCGGCGACGAAAGGCACAAAAGACGCTGACTCCACCGCCGCCCATGAAGCCATCCGTCCCACTGATATCTCTCGAACATTACTTCCTCAATCTTGTCATCCGACCGAACATCGGCTATATTCTATGATTCATCGGAATACGCTTGAGAGCTTAATGGCGGCAGCCATATGTCAAACAATCACAATGGCGATTTCTTCGCCTGTTGCGGCGGCTGGTGCAGTATGCGAATATAGATACACAGCAGAACAAGTTATAAAACCGGGTTGGAAGCTCGTAGCTGGTGGATATGACAAGGAAGCGAGAGAATACTCCTATTTTGCGTCTCTCGCCGCATCCTCGGTCAGTGCCGCATCGACCGCCCACACGATGCCATTCAAGCGTATCATGACCAAATGTTCACTTCGAAATTCGAAATCGCATTATACTGAATCGGGTCTCGTCCAGCTGCTCGAGAGAATGGGAATAGGCCGCCCGTCTACATTCTCATCACTGGTCGATAAAATCCAAGAACGCGGGTATGTCAAACTTCAAGATGTCCGCGGTAAATCTCTCGAATGTAGTGAATTCATGATATCAAAGAAGAGTGATTCGACTGCCGCCTCAGTAGAATCAAAAAAGGAAGTTCGAGAGATTGGAGCAGAATCGCGAAAACTTGTCATTCAACCTCTCGGAATCATCGTTATCGAATTCCTCCTTGCGCATTTCGCACCCCTCTTTGAATATGAGTTCACAAAGAATATGGAGAATCAGCTGGATGAAATCGCGACCGGTGGAATGGTATGGCATGAGCTCTGTTATAAATGCTGGTTTGATGTAACGACCCAATTACAAGAACTGAAAGAGCGGGGTGTCATCAAGGAAGAAATCCAAATCGACGACAGGCATTCGTATATCATGGGTAAAAACGGGCCGGTCGTCAGGTGTCGTGTTACGGAAAGTGCGTCGGAGAGCGACAACGCTGAGGCCGACTCCGACGCCGATGACAGCAAGGACGAGGCCGACGCTGGTGTATCGCAAACGATACAATCCGCGGAAAATAAACCGAAATTCATATTTAAAAGTGTGCGACCGAACCTAGAATATGCTAAAATACAACGTGGTGAGTATTCTCTCGCGTATATGCTAGGCGAAGCCGACGTAAACGAAGGCGGAAGCGGCGGAAGCGGCGGCGGAACAGTAGCCAAAGCATCCACTGGGACCACGGCAGCACCAGCACCCGTATCTATCGCCGGAGGCGGCCGCATGATGGGCCAATATCAAGGCCAAGATATTATTATCAAGAGCGGTAAATATGGAGCGTATATTGTCTGGGGAAATATGAATCTCTCGTTAAAGCCGTTGTTGGGCGGCGATGGTCGTGGCCGCGGTGGCGGAAAATCCGAGTTTGACCTCTCGTTACAAGATGTTATTAAGTTTATAGAAAAAACGACTGGTGCTGCGTGTTCGGTAGGCACAGAAGAAGACGGAGGAACAGATGGAACATCAACACCCGCGACAGCACCGTATCAAGGGCAAATCATGCGCACCATCGACGAAAATACAACAATAAGATATGGAAGATATGGACCGTATATCTTTCATAAAACGGCGAAAATGTCGAAACCGGCGTTCGTCGCGCTAAAAGGGTTCGCAGAAAAACATGGAAATTATATGACGTGCGATGCGTCGGTGTTACATGAGTGGACTTCGACGGGAGGAGCCGGGGATTCGACGACGCCACCAAAACCCAAACCGAAATTCGGGTATTTCAAGAAGAAGTGATTATTTACCTAAATGCCATTACAAAAATACTCCCATGTATGCCGTATCCCCTCCTCCAATCCAACCGTGCACTTGAATCCAAACAATTCATGTGCCTTTGTAATGACTGGTCGCCGACACATCGGGTCATCTTGTGTCCTCGGAATGTATGTAACTTCAAACGCAGAACCATAATCACCGGCCCCTTGCCGCGGGCGTAATGCCCACATAAAGACATCCACGAGTTTATTCATCGTGAATTCGCAATCAGGGTTGCCTATATTTACTGGACCAGCAGTTATAACATCCGTGCTTCGTGCTTCCATCATTGCAACCAGTGCCCGCACTGTATCATCCACATAACAAAACGACCGCGTCTGCGTTCCATCCCCGTAAATCGTAATTGGCTTACCACGCTTGATTTGTCGAATAAAATTAGTTATCACCCGCCCGTCGTCCAAGTCCATCCGCGGGCCATAGGTATTGAACAATCGTGCGACCTTCAACTCTAAATATGGAAATCGTTTCTTGTATTCATAGATTAAAGTCTCCGCCACACGCTTTCCTTCGTCGTAACATGACCGCTCCCCCACGGTATTCACGTTACCATAATAGGACTCAGGCTGCGGATGGACCAACGGGTCGCCATAAACCTCACTGGTGGAAGTAAATATCATTTTACAGTTGTATAACACACAATAATCAAGCACACGCTGGGTGCCATTGATCGACGTGAGCAAGGTCTCCATCGAGTATTTTTTATATTTTTCAGGCGACGCAATCGACGCGAGATGATAGATTTCATCGACGTGTTCGCCAAATAAAGCAGGGCAAACCGGCATCGTGATATCGTAATCGATGAATCTAAATCGCGGACTCGAGAGAATCTCTCGCAAATTATCCAAATGACCAGTTATCAGATTATCGACGCAAATAATATGATTTTCTTCGCTTTCGGCGTGAAGATATATACACAGATTGGAACCAATAAATCCGGCACCGCCGGTTACAACAATCGTTTTCATCGTCGCTATCGCTATCGCTATCGCTATTTACATACACTATGTAATTATTATCTAAATAGTGTATAACCGATATAATCAAGAATTCAGCCAAATAATGGAAAATATCGCAACTCCAAATGACCTTGTCCCGTCATTCAAAATATTCTCGATGTTAATCATCATTACGATTGTCGTCAAAATGATTTTTCAGTATAGTTATAATGAAAATGCGGCTCCTTCATTTAGCGATGTAAATAGTTTGACCGACGTATCACTTATTAAAGACGAAATAAAGAAAAAGGATTCTTCCAATATGAAAAAAGAAGTCACTGTGTATTTTAAGTCCTATATTTTTTACTACTTGACGCTACTATGGACAGCGTGTCTCATGATTACCATCGTTAGCATTACCTTAAACAAATACAATCCAGACAAACCCGGTTGCATGATGCGAATGAGCATGCTCAATGTGGTTCCAATCACCCTATTCATGGTCCTTCTTGGGTGGGTTATTTACCAAAACACCGTATATTATAAAAAAATCAATTCGGGTCATGTAGCGGAAACATATGTGACATTTGATTTCGCGGTCAATATTCTGTTAGTGATACAAGCGGGTCTCATCTATGTGTATATCAATCAACAGATGCTTTGTTCGTCAGAAATGGGACAGTATAGCGAAGCGATGTCAAAATACGGGCCTTATATTGCTGGGGGTATCGCACTTATTGCGGGAGGGTGTATGGCACTCAACGAAATCATATTGCGGTTCTTTACAACGGATGGCTAACACACACCGTGCATCGTTGGGGCGAACCCCCCTTAGATAAACTTAAATGTCAAACCGCACCCGCGTTCATTATCCCATACTCCCGATATTTTAATAATGAAGTGTTGAAACTGTGGCTTATCATATTGCCGCATTTCATTTTTCCATACGCTAATCTCTCCGCCTTGAAGCTGTTGATAGATGTCTTTTATTTTATACTGCAATTTGTCGTTGCCGATTGTTTCAATCATATGATGTTCCAAACGCAACCATTTATCAAGAATACTATCTTCGATATCATTAAAAATCTTAACCATTCTCTCGTTATGGTCATGATGCGGGTCAAAATGTAAATTATAAATATTACTATTGAAATTTTGTTCAATTTGTCTTACGAATAATTCAAATTGAATATACACCCCATTCATTACAAAATCATTTGTGGAGTATGTAATTCGATTAAATGTGCTATTTGCGATATGTGTATTCAGTTTTTTCTCCGTAAAATAGACTTGAGATGACCTATATTCTGTTGGCGTAATGACTACGTTCATTATCTCTACACGTGTTGTTGTATAATTACATACCAATCGGTTTAAGCGACAATTATTATTATTATGTCAGATGTATATATACGACGACGACGACCAGGATGAAAGGAAAGTATCACATTACGAATTATACACGTAGAATGGCACATAAAATCGGTGTTGTCATAAAACCATCCACAAACCCCGAAAAAAAGATAGATGTATTCCGCAAGTCACGGAAAATCGCGAGTGTTGGTGCGGCAGGTATGAACGATTTTCCCACATACATTCGCACCCGCGGAATGGCCTATGCGAAAACCCGCCGTCGTCTCTATAAAATGCGACATGAACGCGACCGTCATGTTAAATGGAGTAATGGATGGCTAGCCGACAAGTTATTATGGTAATCTGGGACGATGGCAAAGACAAGGTCAACACATCCGTGCGTAAAATCAGTATAAATCAAGAACATACATACATATAATAAACATGCGGTTTTTCGAATCACACTTTACAGATTACGTTCATAAAGTAAATGAATATTCATTACATCCCGTTATAAAGAAAACATTCACTACATTCCCGCACGACATTCAGTCACTTCCGAATATCATCATACACGGCCCAAGCGGTGTTGGTAAATATAGTCACACACTCTACCTGATATCGCATTACAGTCCTTCACATTTAAAATACGAAAAGCGAATTGCAGTAGCATACAATAAAGACACGTTTTTTATGAAAATCAGCGACTGTCATTTTGAAATCGATATGTCGCTTCTTGGCTGTAATTCCAAACATCTATGGAATGAAATCTATAATCAAATATTGGATATTGTGAGTGCTAGACCGAACACCGCTGCATTTGTCGTGTGTAAGAATTTTCATAAAATACACAGCGAATTGCTGGAAACCTTTTATAGTTATATGCTGTCAAATGAACATGTTTCGCTGCGTTTCGTCATTATAAGCGACCACGTCAGCTTTCTTCCCGATAATATACTTCACCGTTGTAAGATGATTCCGTTTAAACGACCGTCAGTTGTTGCCTATAATAAATGTTTAAAGACCACGACAGGCGCGACGGGTGCGACACAGACCATGACAACCGTAATGGATATTGTGAAGCCAACTCCCGTTCGTCTTAACAGTAAATTTCAGTTGGATACAATAACAAATATTAAAGCGTTGAAATCGAATGTCACAGAATTAAAAGACCCACATGAAAATGTATGCAATCATATTATTGATATTATCAGGTCACCAAATACCGAATTAAAATATGACGAACTGAGAGAATGTTTGTATGATATTCTCACCTACGATATTAATATTCAGGAATGTGTTTGGTTTATATTGCGGCGTCTAATCACATACGGTTTATTATTACCAAATATGATGAATGACATAATGTTACAGACCTACATCTTTTTACAGTATTTCAATAATAATTATCGCCCGATATATCATTTAGAGAATTTTGTATTATTATTAGTATGCAAGATACACGGCTATACACATACATTTCCAGATGTCTAGTTCGTGTCTGTATCCAGAACAAATACAAAATTCTCTTCACATCCTCGGATACACCGAAAATACTCCACCGTCTTCGTTAAAAGAGTTGAATAAACGATATCATATACTTGCGTTGAAGCATCACCCTGACAAGTGTGTTCATCCCGCGGCCGTCGCCGCACACGATGCCACTCCTGCGGCCACAGATGAAGCAACCGAAAAATTCAAAGATATCAATCATGCACATAAGTGCCTTGTTGATTATTTTTACTCAGGTTCGGGTTTTACCCACCATACGTCTCATGGCGGATATGATAGCATACTCCAGCTTTTTATTAAAACGATGATTTCAAAACATGATATTCATGCCGACTCGATTCAAACCCTCGTTCATCATATTATCACGAAAGGAATACAGTCGGCCATAACTATATTTCGTAGTATGGAAAAACAAACCGCATTGATGATTTACGATATTCTCTCGAAGAACCAAGAATTATTCGGAATCTCTCGAGAGACGATGGATGAAATCACCAAAATTATGGAAGAAAAGACGAGTGCTGATATCGTGATCCGACTGAACCCATCATTATTAGACATGCTTCTTGACCGAGTATATATTCTTCATGAGAACGGTCATACGTATTACATCCCATTGTGGCATAGCGAGCTTCATTTCAAAATCGGTTCTACGCGTGGTAGAAGCGACAACCGCGACCATGTATTCTGTAGTAAAGAAGCCGAATACGATGCGGATGCGGATGTGGATGTGGATGCGGATGCTGAGGTAAAAGCGGCGGCGGTGTCCGGTGGCGAACTCATCGTATTATGTGACCCAGAACTTCCCGATAATGTAAGCATTGACGAACATAATAATCTCTATATATCTCTCGATGTCAGTGTAAATGAACTATTTAAGACGCAAGTATTGCCAGTTGTAATCAACGAAGAAACAAAAGCCAACCGAATCATTTATTATATACACGCAGCAGATGTTACATTACGAACGGGTATCACACAAAGGGTTTTACTTCATGGATGCGGAGGTATCGCATCGATACACAGCAGCACAATTCATACCAACGATATGTATAAGGTAGATAAACGGGCGAATGTTTATGCCAATATTCGGCTGGTGGCGTGATAAAAATAAAGATTCATATAATCTAATCGAATGTAATGCCCCTCACAGAAAAGGTGTAAAATATTACATACAAAAGTATTTCATTTTTGGTATATACGTAAAAAAAATGAAATGACCTAATTTATCAAGAGTGAGTATTATATACAAATATTCATATGCGTGCGACAAAACATACCTGTCCAAACAAAGCAAAACCGTTTCCATGTTATTCTTGTTTATTTAGACCTTGCGAACAATCTTCTTCTTTGCTGCGGCATCAGCACTTGGAGCGGCAGCGGCAGCGGCAGCGGCAGGTGTAATAGTAGTCGGCTTCGCAACAGCCGCTGCCGCTGGAGTGACCGATGCTGTTCTGGCAAGAGGAACCGCAGCGACAGGCTCGTTGTCTTCATCATCTTCAATTACCGCGGATACATTATCATGGTGGTCATCACCATCAGCATCGCCATCCACATCTGTAGGCACAACCTGTGCAACCATCTTCGTCTTGTCCTCATCATCTAGCTTGATGTGACACTTTCCCTTGAGCGACATCTTAGGCTTCACGATTGCTTGAAACAACTTCCAAGTGACGCCGAACTTGCCATTTGCGAACCAGATACCACCGCACTGAATCGACACGGCAATGTGACTACCCTTCGCAATCAAATCTTGAGGAGAGAGTGCGGGATTCATGGGGTCGGGAAACACGGGACGCATATCAGTGTCATAGAGCTCCAACTCCTTCCAAGCACCATCCCAGTAAGGCAACTTCACCTTAATCGTAGGAGCACGAGTCAAATCGGCCTCAAGTGTGTCTTTGTTCTTGGGATATTTGAGAACAGGGGTCCAGAGTGCATCAACTGCGTCGGCAGTCATCTTCGGTTTGCTGAACCATTCCTTTGAATTAGTGATTGCATCCTCCTTGATTTTCTTCTCGAACGCTGTCATATTCTCAAGAAATTTCTTGGTTGCGGGAGTCTCGAATCCTTCATTTGGAAACTGGAGTGCGAGGTCATAACTTACCTTTCCTGTCTTGTCATCTGTGAATGATTGAACACCCCACGTAAGCATGAGGGGCGATGACAGATTAAGAACAGTGCTCGTCTTGGAATTCACGATGCCGACGCTGCGACCACCCACAGAATTCACCTTGGGTTTAGTATATTTCATATCAGAAGCGGGGGTGAATGAAGCACCGGAAATAACCATGTCAGAAGCCATTAGGAAGAACGACGATGTAATACGTTGAACGATGATATATACATTCTTCATTATTGTTTAAATCAATTTTTTCTGGCGGACATAAATTCAAATACTAATTGAGTGGGGACGCAACCATCCTAGCGTCGTTGGGGGGCGCACATCCCCTTGTCAAAAATCGACATGATCTCTTTGACAAGAACATCAAACTCTTCGCGTTGAGATACAGAAATTGCAAGTGAATCTTTCAACTTCGAGAGAATATCCTCAAGACGTGTGCGTTCTTTCTCAATATCCGCCGTCTTTTGCTGCTGAACCTTGTATTCATTTGAAAGTTCAGTAAGTTTCTTCATTTCTTCAGAATAGTCTTGATTTTCAGTTCGAATCATGTTCTTGTACTTATTATAATGATTAATAAATGCAGTAGCGACATATCCAGAAATATTATGAGTATTAAAATGAATGCCACTAAGTAATCTGACCATTTCATCTTTGTATTCATCCTTAACGATTTTTGTATCGACAACTGTCTTGACATTTTGGATATGGACAGCAAGTTCGCCGAGAGATTTCAAGAATTCAGGACGCATTGCGTCGAGAGATTGAAGGTAATTTGTATCAGCAATCAGTCTTGTATAGTGTTTATGTATAGTCTTGTTGAGAAGTTGCGATTCATCATAGAGTTTCTTCATGTGACTACGAGCCGCTTCAAGTCTATTCTTTTCATTTTGAAGAGTAACACTAACACCGTTAAAATTGTTACGATTCTCAGTTTCGACCTTAAGTTGCTCATCGCTGTTTTCTTTAAGTAATGAAACCAGTTTGGTTTGAAATGTAGTTAATTTCGTGTTGGATTTTGTTTTTGCTTGTATAATTTCATCGACCACACTTTGTCGTGTGATGACGACCTTGGCGGGAGCAGGAGCCATGACGACCTTGGCGGGAGCAGGAGCCATGACGACCTTGGCGGGAGCAGGAGCCATGACGACCTTGGCGGGAGCAGGAGCCATGACGACCTTGGCGGGAGGAGGAGCCATGACGACCTTGGCGGGAGCAGGAGCCACAGGGTTCGAAGTTCTCGTAATCGTTAATTTTACATCCGTAGGCTTCTTTTTACCAAACAACTCCCCACACACCTTATTTCTCATACCCGTAAATGTAACCCTCATAAGTTCTTGTGAAATTCTACATCTTGAGTCACTACACTTCACATTATCAATACAGGATAAAATCGCATGATTACAATTAACACCTCGAGTAGTGGCTGTTCCACAGCACATGTCATGTGCTTTACAGCATGAGTCCAGATTATCTTTAGGAGGAACACCCCAGCGACAATTAGGTCCTTCAGCACCCTTGAACCGCTGACCTCCGCAATAGTTCGGCCCACAATAATTGCCATAAATCTTAATTCCGTTATTCCTAACAACCGACTGAACTCTTTTTACTACCGAAGAAACAGCGGCTCTTACAACAGGTGCGACAGTCTTTGGTGATTCAACCGGTTTTGGCGTCATAAAATAGCGGCAATATACACGATTATGGTTTTCATTATTACTCGTCCATAACCATTCGGCATCGGCTGGGATATTTGGGCGAGAACCACGACCGACTGAACGCCAGATATTATTATCCTGATTACGTCCATAACTTATTGCTTTGCTCCATGATGAATCGTCAAAATGATTAAGATTCCATCCGTTGTGATGGGTTGTAGAACAACGCCAATCTGATGCTTTTGTAGGCTTTCCGCCAAAAACACCAATAAATGCTGCGGGGCCACCTTTGTCAACACCATCGATTGCGATAACATCGCCAGGCTTAATCATCGGTGAAAATTTGTATGTAGTTGTCCAAGTGTCGCCTTTGCCAACCTTGACGCCATTTACAAACATATCAAACTCATTATCGCATGTAAAAAAGATTGGCACCTGAGTGGCGGGTGTCGATATGAGTGTGGGTTTGGATTTAGGTTTAGGTATTGCCTTTGAAACAGTCCCAGTCGCAGTCTTTATTACAGCTGCGACAGGTAAAATCACGGGAAGTTTCTTTATCACAGATGGCAATACCTTTGAAGAAGCCGCCTTTGGCACAAGACGGCGACGAACTACTTTCTTGAACGGAGCACGGCGACGAACTACTTTTTTAGGTGCTGGGGCAGACGCGGGCTTAGGAGCGGGTGCGGGCTTCGGAGCAGCCTTCGGAGCAGCCTTAGGAGCAGCCTTAGGAGCGGGTGCGGGCTTCGGAGCGGGCTTAGGAGCGGGTGCAGGCTTAGGAGCAGCCTTAGGAGCGGGTGCAGGCTTCGGTGCGGGTGCAGGCTTGGGAGCCGGCTTTGGTCTATGAAATATTCGTTTAATCGCTCTTCTGAACCCCAATAATCTTCGGTTCGATAAAGGTTCAACTTCACTATCGTCTTCCGCTTCCATCTGCAAAGTAATGTCGTCGATATCATCAGAATCATCGGATTCATCGACCTCATCGGCGGCTGCATAATCATTCAAGATTTCATACGATGATGGTTCTTCATCCTGCGTCATCGTAAAAAGTGCAGCATCATGAGTAGGAACATCAACTATCGCAATACCCGCGACGAATGATGTCGATAGAAGAAACAATAACACTCCTGGCGAAATACGCATAAAACTGGTTATACTATATCCTCATAAAATATCTTTATGTCTCACTCCAAAACATAATAAACATTATATGACGATAATATATATTTATAATGTCGTCTGCACTAACAAATGAACTTAACATAAATAATAGACAGGAAACACAAAAGTTATATACGCTTCTACTACCATATAGCATATACGACAATCCGTATAAAAAATATTCCAGAAGACTAAAACTAAAAAAACAACCATTTGTCCTGTCGCCAATACATACAGCTTCGTCTTCCGCATCTGCATCATCATCTGCTGAATCCACGAACGAATTCATAATTTTTTCACCATATTGGATATCACCTACATTACACGTAAATTCGCCCATCAATAATTATCACGACCCGAATTCAAGTGTAAAGACGCGAAAAAAAATGAAACTGACATCATCGTCATCCACGACGAACTTGAATGAAAATGCGGATGATGACATTCCTAAATTGTCAAACTCTGTTGAAGATGAAATACCTATGAACATTATTATACTAAAACCATCCGAATATGAAAAGATGACACACTCAAAATATAGTCTAGCGGATTTACGTGCGTTATGTGTTCATTATAACATAAAAAAGTCAGGGACAAAAACAGATTTGACACAGCGTATTTATACGTTTTTGAAACAAACATATTTCATTCGAAGAATTCAGCGCAATTTTAAGGATTATTTATCACGAAAATACCGTAAATTATCTGGACCAGGTTACCTTCAATCAACAAAATGTGTGAATGACACCGACTTTTATACATTTGACAAAATCTCAAATATTAAACCAACACAGCTATTCACATATCGAGATAGCGATAATAAAATTTATGGATTTCATATTGCATCTATATTTCATCTGATTGTATCATCCTATCCCATGATAACAAATCCGTATAATCGTAATGTGATGTCGGCGTCTATCATCAAAAATCTCTATGAAAAATTGATATATGGTTCGCTTATTGGATTTCGTGTATCAATTAAACTCGACGATGACGGCGACGAACACGAACAAGACGATGATGGTAACGGAGGACATGATAATTCGCGTCAAACAACATCGACTACGCAGGTGTCATCGGGTGTAATTGGTGGCGGTCAAGCGTTATCACGTGAGAAACAAGAAGAACTCTTCATCGTTGATTTATTTCAGCATATCAATACACTCGGTAATTATTCTGATTCAGAATGGTTTATTGTTCTTCAGCGCGAAGAACTTATTCGTTTCATTCGACATATTCATGATATATGGTATTATCGTGCGAATTTGACACAAGAAATGAAGGAACGCATCTCTCCGCCAAACGGAAATCCATTTGTTCTTCATAATGCACATGTAAATTTGAATGTGGTTACATTACTCACCGCTACAGAATTACGAACAATATGTGTCAGCATCATAGAGCGGATGACACGGCGGGGTATAAGTCGCGAAGATCAGTGTCTCGGTGCTTTTTATGTTTTGGCCACACTGACGCTTGTAAATCAAGACGCACGTAATGCGTTGCCATGGTTATATGAAGCGGTTTTATAATAAAGACGGATTGAATTACAATTACTCGAACTATGCTGCTACGCGAAAACAACTTAAAAAGACTTTACTCATATGTGTATAACCGATAACATGGTCAAGACTGCTCCTTCTTCTTCTGCTGTTTCTAGCTCTACTCCTACTGCTGCTGCTGCTCCCGCCGCAGCCAAGCCCGCTAAGGCTCCCGCTACTCCCAAGGCTGCTAAGGCCCCCGAGGCTGCTACCGTGAGTGCCCCTGCTCCCGCCGTGGATGGTGCTGAGGCTGCTCCCGTTGCTGCTGAGCTTGACGGCTCTGTTAGCACCGCTCTCTATAGCAGTGTTCTTACTAAGCTTCAGAGTGCTCAGGCCGTTCTTGCCTCCATTCGCTCTGAGGTGAATGAGCTTAAGCGCCAGCATGCCCGCGAGCTTCGTGCCGCTAACAAGGCCAACAAGCGTCGTAAGACCAGTGCCAACCGTGCTCCTTCTGGTTTTGTCAAGCCCACCTTGATTTCCAACGAGCTCGCTGCCTTCCTTGGAAAGCCCGAGGGTAGCGTTCTTGCTCGCACCGAGGTGACTCGTGAGGTGAATGCTTACATCCGCAACCAGAAGCTTCAGGATAAGGACAATGGTCGTAAGATTAACCCCGATGCTAAGCTTCTCAAGCTGTTGAAGCTGAAGAAGGGTGAGGAGCTTACCTACTTCAATCTCCAGAAGTATATGGCCGCTCACTTTGCCAAGTCATCCGCTGCTCCCGCCGCTGCCGCTGCTGGTGGTGCTGTCAAGGCCTAAATAAATAAATAAACATGGTCGTCCAAACAAAAAAACAAAAAACAAAAAACAAAAAACAAAAAATGAATACAACGTCAACATGCGTTGGATTCATTTGTCTTTTACTTACATGAATTGAAATACTTATTGTTTATCGCTTCTTTTTCTTATGAAACTTGTGAAGTTCTTGAAATGACGATACATTGATTCCATACACTTGTGATGCGATAACATTCGCGTGTTTTTCTTCAGGGATTTGGTTGATTCCATATACCGGTGACGATGACAACGACCCATTCCCAGATGAAAGCGTTTTGATAATTACCTCGTCGGTTGGGGATGGTTCGATAAATATGAAGTCTTCTTTCATCATGATTTCGATGATGCGTTTTCGGTGTATATCGTCACGATTTAAAACGACCAATTGTTTGTATCCATGATTGTTGGTTCCTCCAGTGGATGTATTCGACGAAATATCGAACATCGCTTCATTCGTTAAATATGTTATTGTGCCGGTGGTGGTATTACCTGATGCGTCGAGTTGTGGTGGTCTCTTGTCATTTTTTTTCGCGTTCGTTTTTGTGATTTCTTCAGAATACCAGTCATAAAATCCGCCACCACTCTCATGATATTTTTGAATTTCTTTTGAAGACAACGATTTGAATTTTGTTATTTTCTTGAACACCGAGTCCGGTGATACAAACGCCGAAGTTCCAGATGCTGATGATGCTTGCTCAGAATGATGTGAATAATCGGTTCCACTCACTACACACATCATTTTGAACTCTTGTTGCGTCAAACCCAGCGTTTTCAGAACATCGCACGTATCATAACGAATGACCGAATGATTCAATAGACTTACATTCCGCAATATAACTGGGCATCCATAAACAAACATGTCCGTGTCATCGCTCATACATGCGTCGACACGTTTGCGAATGGATAGTTTCGCACATAATGTGTCGGCTTCGCCTTCTGCGTCAATCGTCGCGAACCCGAAACTTACAAGCAGCTCTTTTACACTACTCACATCACAGTCACGCAGTCGAACGAATTGTTTTTTGAGCTCACGCATCGTTTCTTCAATATCATCCAGCTCGGTGGTTGTAATCTCACAACCAGACGCGTCATTCCGTTCTTTCGTTATTTTCATAAGTGCATCATATTGTTTTTTTGCCTGGTCCTTCTTTTTTTTGCGTATTTCGATAATTTCTGTTTTTTCTGGTGGGGGTGGTCCATCAAACACGAAAACTGCGTGAATATTGTAGTGTCGAAACACAGACGCCATCAAATACATATTTTCTAATAATGCTCCTTCACCCGAATACCGATACATATATATACTTGTATCCACAGCGATACGTTTTCCTGATAATTCGCTTAAATGAACCCGTAACGATGCGTTTGGGCATTTGTGCTGTATAAATCGATTCAAACTTCGAACACCCATTCTCTTTATGTAAAGTCAAACACGCACTTAACATAAAAAAATATTTTTCATTCAATTTTATGGGGTTGCGCCCCCCACACGACGAAGCAGTGCTATGATTTTATACCTGTGGTGCGAATACCTCATCATCATCATCATCATCATCGGAACGAAACGTGTTTTCATCGATAATAATCACGTGCTCTTCGTATTCTTGGCGTGGCGGCTGTTGCTGTTGCTCTGGCTGTTGTTGTTGTTCCGCATATTCAGTAGCAATAAGTTGAACTGCATTTGTATTCTCGTCTTCTAAACGGTGCTCACGAGGATGGAACTTTTTCTCGTGCCGGTTGCTCTGACGCTTGACGTAATCCTTCAAATCATAATAATCACGGTCCATCTCGCGATACATATCGTCCTTCAAATCACCTAAATCTTCTTGGAGGTTACAAACATCGGTCGTATTCTGTCCAAGTTCATCGGTAAGATGTTCAACGGTTTCTTTCACGTCGGATAATTCGGCATCCACCATTCCGATACTCTTCCTTAGTGTTTCGCTATTCTCTCGAATCTGCTTCATGTCTTCAACCATTCCAAAATATCTGTGTGAATGATACTCATTTGAACGAGTAACGAGTTCAACGAGTTCATCGTTCACGCTTTGAACAAGTTGTGTATTCGTTTTGCTCTCACTCTCCAATTCCCTCGTAATCGCATGAGTAAATTCCTGACGCAAATCACCAGCAACGTTGATATTACGTTGAACCATTTCATCACGTAACTCGTTGCGCACGCTCATCATTTGTCGCATCATCGAATCTTCAAAATGTTTGAGTCGTGAATTCAGAACCTCATTCATCTTTACCGCTTCATCCAACTTCGCCATCAACTCATTTTCCCGTCGAACAAACATCTCGTAATCACGATAGTATGTATCATTCAGGTCTCTCAATTCTTGCTCACGTTGCGTGTTTTCATATTGTAAATTCTCTATTTTTGTATTAAAATTCTCTCGAATTGTATCAATGTAAGCAAATATCTCGTTATCAGCACTTGATGTTCCGTAACTGATGTCCTCCTTCAACTTTTCACACTTACTATTCACGTATTTCCTTAATTTTCGAACATGCCTTGATAAGGTATTGTTCTCACTCACATTTTTTTGAATATCTTCAACCTCACACCACATTCCCTTCAAATCGCCATAGATATCATCCGACCGACGTTTTAATGATTCATGATGCTCATGAACCGTGCCTTCGAGATTATCGTATTGTGCAAACAACGTGGCAATGTTGCGCCAAAGCATCGTCTTTTCCTCCGCGTCGGCAGTGTTGTTATTATTTTCTTGGTTCGTGCTCACACTCGTTATCGGAAGAAGAGGCGGTGGAGGCGATGACATCCTTGCCGCAGCAACAGGAATGGTCGATGAAGTATAATATTGAGGGTTATCTATTGTGAGAGATACCAATTTTCCAACAGAGGTTTGAGGAACAGGACGACGAGTTGACATAATAACGTTTGACCACGATATATACTATAATATAATATCGATTTATATTCAATTTTGCGGTATTCAAATACTAAATATGTGTCGTTATTCTAATGTCATTCGCATCGTTTTTTTAAGCACGGCCGACACTGTCCCTGACGCCGTCGACGCTTTTTCAATATACTCGATAATATCCACCATTCTCGAATCTCTCGACGCATTACAAATCAAATCTGTAAAATCGGAGAGATTCTTGTCTGTTTGTTTGAAACGAATCACCGATGACGCGTTATGGTCACAGCACCAACATATAAATGGAAGAGCATACGCTGAGAGAATTCCCCCAAAAATATAATAAGCATAAACATTCGTATCTTCCGCGTATCGTTTTCGACACACATTTATATTTTCCGGTGTTAAAACCGTGATCTGTGCGTATTTCAAATCCATGACATCTAATGCCTTTACCATCTGATACAAATGAAAAAATGCGTTGTCTGTCAGCTTCTCTCGAACAATCCGTATAAATTTCACGCGGTCGTTTTCAGTTCCTGAAAAATACGTTAGAATCATAATATTGATAATACGTGCCCATGATTCTGTATATGCTTCAAACAGGAGAATATCATCATGCGGAATACAAAATGATTCACGCAGTCGTTCATTTGCACCACGCAAGTCTGAGTCGATAAAATCAATATTGAAATTGTGGATAGACTCATGAATAAATACCTTGAACCATTCTTCCGAACGATATACAACAATTTCGCCATGTCTCTCGCAATTTCGAGTTAGACCGGTATTCACATGGATCGCCGAGAGAATAGCGTGCTTACGGACACTTCCAGTGGAGGACGAAGACGGCCGCAGCTTCTTAAATGGTGTCATATAAAAATAGATGTCCAATTTTTCGGAACATTCGACGTCCGACATTCCCATCACAATCGAGAGCCATATGAAAACCTTATATGCATAGGTTTGATAGACCGCAATTTCGGCGGCACACGTCTTATTTATCTTCTTACAAACAGATACATTTGACTCCGGAAATGTTATAAAATATAGTGTAAATAACCGGCCTCGAATCGTGTGTTGAAATCGAATACAGTATTCCGATTTTTCGCGAATATAGCAATAAATCTGGTAAGGAATATAACGGTGTTTTGACGTTTCGTCGTCGTCGTCGTCGTCGTCGTCGTCGTCGTTGTTGAATCGCTTGCCTCTGTCGTATTCTTGTTTCAACTCCGATAATAGTCGCGGGTGCGGAAGGTCATTCGACGAATTTCGAACCTCATTCATGTCATAGGTTAAATCATTGCTTATTCGAGAATCATCATTTAATAACGAAAACTGCTTGTATATATCATACTCTGCCCGTCGTATCAAGTCGTAAAAATTCATAAAAAATCGCCGCGTATTTTCTTTGTTTTCTCTCATATGTGTGCGTCCTGCGTTCTTGGGAGTATAGCCGCGGGATACAGCGTGTATCGAGTGTTGGATCTGTTCTGCGTCGCGTTTTAATTCGTCTTCTATCCACATCTCAGTATTATTATATCACGGTATAATAATAATAATACAAATGTTTGAACTCATTATTAAGAAATATTTCAAGCCGGGAACGCTACATATTTTCGCATTTTCATTCATGATATTTATTGTATTGAATGTTATTGAAAATGTAATTCATTACAATATTGGTAAATATCATGAAGGCCATGCTATCAACACCAAAGGTAGTAGCGTCGTAAATGGTACTGCGAATGTCGCCGGTATTCATTTTACAAATCCATCTCAAACTGATTGGGTGCGTATTATTGTGATTATGCTTATTTTTGCGGTATTACAGGGATTATTTACATCCTATTTCAGCGTGTGTTAGCACTAAACTACATTCCACTCCCCGTTCGCAATTTATGACGAACACGCATCAAATGATGATAGATTTCAGGAGGTGCACCACGCAGATAATGAACCAACTTCGCATTCCGAGTTGCCAACAACATATCTTTAAGATTCTTATTCTGAGAGAATTTCGCGAATGTAGCATTCTCCATCTCTCTTTCGCTTCGTCCATGATTGAAAAAATCTGGGTCAATCGTAATCCGTGATGGACGAATAATCGTTGTATGGTTTAGTTTTCCGCTTTTGCTACCAGCAGCTTTTGCTAAAAGAGGGTCAGCCGATAATTGTGAGCGCGAATCAAGAGAGAATTTCAAATAAAACTCTCGGTTGTTGTTTTTAAATTTACTGGCTTGATAATAATGCTCTACACTCTGCCATGTATGGTTATCCAGCATAAACGGCTCATTCCATGTATTTGCCAATTTACGCCGCCAGTTATCAAACGTCGCCAATCTGTGAAAATGAATTTTCTCGGTCTCAGGTATTTTCTCTCCCGCGCCCAACCCTGGCAGAGCATTCGGGTTCGAGTTCGAATAGAACTGGAATACAATATCTGGTGTATATAAATTCGCGGCATTTCGTGTGCCGCTAACCTCTTCGATAAGGTCATCTAAGCTCTCGTTTGGTATATTGTCGACACGAATTCCAAGTTCGCGCTGAAATAGTTTAAACTGCGGAATCAGGCAAAATGCACCGGATTGTGTTTCCAGACATTTTGTCGTGACCAGTAATTTAATATCATAAGGCAATTCGGAAAATGAGAGAACTCCGTGGGTCTTATAGGTAATAAGCTGGTAGGTCGCAGCTGCCCTTGAAAGTTGTGTATCGTGCTTACGTGGCGAACGGCCACGACCCCCGCTAATCGCACCCACTGCACCTGACGCACCCGATGCATTAGAACCGGTTTTCCCTATTAAAATATAAGCCGTAGGCTCAAATACACCACTCTTTCGAATGGCGGGGTCAATTGACTCATCCACCGAAACACCGTTGTCACACTGAAGAACATGGTCAATGTCGCCTGACTCATATGCATCTCTCGAAAATAGAATAAACTTCATATTTAATACACGCTCGAGCGTGGAAATGGCCCATCCATCTGGCCAATAGACCGACGTCATCATTCGCTGTTTCAGATGGTCGAGAGAACGAACATCACGCATGTAATCATAATTACCCCCCAACAATTTCGTATATTTCATTTCATCATGCTTGTGATTATGCTCGATAACCAATTTCTTCGCGTTGGCAATCATAAGTTGTTGTTGTGCACGGTCATGAATCGCAGATATCCTGCGTTTTATGTCGTTGTAATTATTCACCAACTCTTTTGACTCTCTGAATTGTGTTTTTGAGAGATTATGATACATCGCAAACTTCTCTCGATATGCACGAAATACCTCATCGCTAACTTCTTCTGCAATCTGCTTTCGAAGTTCAAGTATGGTCGTTGTGCGGCCTTGGGTAAGAAGAGCGTCGCGAATGACCGCAAAAATCGCATCACTACCGCCTTCGTTGTCTATAAAATTAAAATACTTATTGCGAAGATACTTTTGTATCCATGTGTCGGTGGTCGGATTTGGCTTATACTGTTTTCTCTCCAATTCGGATTGTTCCTTTGTTTGAAGTGGCAGGATGGACGCACCAGATAATAGATGAGTTTGTCGTGCGTCGAGTCCGAATACCATGGCAGCGTCGTGGCCGGCATCGGCATCGTCCGTGTCATCTCCATCGATATCATGTTCATTTGTTGGAATGGTAGGCGGTTGCTTCGGTTTTACTGGCTCTTTTCCGAGAGATTTCTTGATTTCGTTGATTTCAGTCGCACGCTTCTTCGGAACGGTTTTATCCGCTTCGGTCGCCACCCCTGCTACCGACTTCGCACGCGATTTACGCAATAACTCCGTATTTACAAATCCGTATAATAACGGCGTTAAACGTTTGACATCCAAATCACCTGATTCGTCCATTTTTATTTGTCCGGATGGCATTTCATACACACCGATTTGCTTCATGAATTCCATTTCAGTATTAAATAAATAGACAGGAACATATACCACATTATAGCGTTTCGCGAAATGATAGTTCAGTTGGCCAACACCTATCACGACCTTTTGGGGGTCGCGTAATAACTGGACTTGGAATAATGGTGTGTTGTAATTAAAATCTTCTTCTTCTAAATGCGAGTATTCATGGTAGTTGATATTGGCGTTGAGTTTTGACTTTACCATAATGTAATGAAATGTAATGAAATGTAATGAAATGAAATGTAATTATTATATGTATACAAATAATAATTACTGAGTTGCCGAACGAACGCGACGATGACGACTCATCGATATACGAGTGTATTCCGGATGACTCCACTTGAAGCATCTTTTTCTGTCGTAATAAACGATAATTTAAAGCAACGTTCTTTATTTTTATTGAGAGCCGTAATAACACGCTTGTATCTATCAACATTATTGTCTGATGTTCCACCTGCACCCAAGTGTAGTGCGTCGGACTCATTTCCATACTCAAGAATCTTCTTCTCATCCCAAATATCATTTATCGAAAGCAACCCGGTAATATTCATAATGGTAATTCCAACATTTCGTCGATGATAATAGTTGCTTAAGATTACATCATCCGAGAGACGACATATTTGATTGTCAATCGCGGTGTATCGCGTCATATACTCGACGAAATCAACGCCAAATGTATTTAATTTCACACAAACAGAACCATACCCTTCTGCGATGGTCGCGCTGTCTCGATGTCCGCGCTTACCGTTCAGCGACATATTGACAAAATCGAAGCCAGTTGATGTCCATACATTATGGTCGTTCGGCGGTATCATTTGCTCGTATGCCTCAATCATTCGCTTGGGATAAGAAATGTCATCGTCCAAATAAATGATTCGTGTATTTTCAGGGTCGTATTGACCAGAGTCTTGTAAATACATGACCGTGGGTAGAATCTTTGTAGCAGGACCATAATCCGTGCTTATCTTATTCACGGTGAGAGATTTACGAATGTATTTCGGCACAATATAAGATTCGCCCGTTCTCGCAAACACTTCAGGAATATTCAATAAAAATAAATCAGGTTTTCGTGTTTGGTCTAATATACTATGGATCATCTGCGAACATTTGTTGATTCGTGTTGGACTCGTAGTGAATGACACGACGATTTTTATTTTTGGTTTCTTATCTGTTCCTGTCAAAGACAACATGTTGGTGTCTATGTGATGATGAAGGTAGTGTGGTGTGGTGGTGGTGTGTGATTGAGGGTTGTTTATGTATTATATACACAGCACTCTATATATCTTTTCTTTTCTATTTCTTCGCTTTTCCAGAAATCTCATCCAACATATCCAAATGCTTGAATATTGTCTTATTTGTAATGCTGGGTTTGCTCTTTATTTTCATCTTTGAAATCTCGGTGATTTGCTCGACACGCGTAGCAAATACATCGATATCCTTTAATGCTGTATGGCCATGTTTCACCATAATAAACAGGTTTTCGGCCAGCTCATCCACTTCGTTCGTCTTTCCTTCTTGACGTATATTTGAATACATGAGTTCTTGGATTTGCTTCATCAGTGCGAGGACTTGCGACTTTTCAACGATTCCGATTTTCATGAGATTCACAATAAAGAGCGACATCGCTTTTCGCTTTTCATTCGCCTTATTAATATCACAAAACTTGTCATAATTCTTCTTCGGGTCGCAATACTCAATCGAATCAAATAACGACATGAATGATGCTAAATTATGTTCGAATACGTTGCGAAACACTGCGTATTCGGCGTGGTCAGTTTCATGCTCTTTCGCCATCAAATCCTGAAACAAACGTGCATATATCTCCGAGTAGAATGCGTTCGAACTCGCTGTGGCAAAGATAGAAGAAGCAACACGATTCATTACCGTTTCGGTATTGTGCTCTTCTGATGTGTCATTCTTACACGCTTCAAATAAACTCGCGATTTCTTTCAAAATATTGGCAAGCATCGTCGTGTATGTTTTATCGGTGAGCTTGTTGAGGAACGACCGAATATTATCAATACTAAGTTCGATTCCCTCCTTCTTCTTCATCTCTGTCTTCTGAAATGACAAAATCGTGTCCCATTCGCTATTCGGGATTTGTTGATTTCGTGACGAAGAACCAGTTTGACGCGTTATTGTATGAGTTCGCATATCAAAACCAGATGCTTCTACTCCACCACCGCCGCCTGCGGAACCGAATCTACTCTGAAATGTATTTGCACTACTACCAGCGATGTGATACCCGCCAGTGCCACTATGAAGCGAACCTGAACGAAACTCACTTGGATCACGCACAGGAAACACGGGTGTCTTGATATACGTTGGAGCACCGACTAAATCGGCCAACCCAGATACTGATTTGATAACATCGTCGGGTAATTTCAATTCAAATCCCATATTCATAAAAGCGGCATAATCCGGAAGGTCGTAACGATGCGTTATTTTTGCCATGGTTCGTTTGCGATTGTAACGAGTGATGCCTATAATACTGCATAGTAAAGTTTTATATCAATTTTATACGCCGGTTCAGAACATCATGCGTTATGATGAGCGAATTGAATATAATCAGCTTAAATATATTTTACTATCATTATTAGACACATTCGTTATTACAATGTCAAATCACGATGAATCCCCTAGTTCTGCTTCTACTGGTGCCGATAATGGCTCCATGTCAGCCTCCGACTCTCACCCTGAATTTAAATTATGGGAAGATGTTTCCGAAATTTCACCCGACCTTCTTCGAGGTATATACGCATATGGTTTCGAAAAACCGAGCAATATTCAACAAAAATCAATCATGTCGATTATTCATCGTCGTGATGTAATTGCACAGGCCCAATCAGGTACAGGGAAGACCGGTGCATTCACCGTGGCAGCATTACAGAGTGTAGATATAAGCAAGGCGTCGACGCAAATTCTCATTCTAGCACCAACACGCGAACTAGCACGGCAAATCTATGATGTAATCCTTGGTCTATCTGCGATGATGTCAGGGCTTCATATACGCCTTCTTGTGGGCGGGACTTCTACATCGGAGGATGCGGCGGAACTTCGAAAATCGGTCCCACATATTATTGTGGGGTGCCCAGGTCGTGTATTCGACATGATCCGTCGCAATCATATTCAAAGCTCGCATATTCATATGCTCGTTCTTGATGAAGCAGATGAGATGCTTTCCGCCGGTTTCAACGACCAAATCTACAATATTTTTCAATACATGCCATCAGAAATTCAGGTTGTATTATTCAGTGCTACAATGCCTACAGAGTTGTATAACTTGACTGAGAAATTCATGCGAAATCCTGTAAATATTCAGGTAAAAGCCGAACAGCTTACATTGGAAGGTATTCAACAGCATTATGTAGCACTCGATGACGATGTTCAAAAATACTTGACGTTGAAAGACCTGTTTAAGACAATTTCTGTATCTCAGTGTATAATTTTCTGTAATTCAACCAAGCGTGTGGCCGACCTTCATGAGGCGATGCTTTTCGATGGATTTCCTGTATGCTGTATCCACAGTGGTATGGAGAAAGGCGATAATCGCGATCGAGAGAAGGCGTATCAAGAGTTCAAGGCAGGTCTTCATCGCGTGCTTATTTCATCGAATGTCACTGCACGCGGTATCGATATTCAGCAAGTCAGCACCGTTATCAATTTTGATATGCCGCAAGATGTTCATATATATCTTCACCGTATTGGTCGTTCAGGGCGTTGGGGACGTAAAGGAGTTGCTATCAACTTTATTACTCGTCGCGATATGCGCATCAAGAAAGAAATCGAAGCGTATTATGAAACATCAATTACGGAGTTGCCTATGAATTTCATGGAAGGGATTTAACACATTCATACACACAGACTAACGCTATTGTAATACATTATTCGATATAAAGAGATAATGTATTAGATTGTAAACAAACATGAAAACTGTCGCTTTTTTATCAAACAAGCTAACATTGCGGGGCACAGAAGTCGCAATCTATGATTACGCTCATTATAACGAGACACTTCTTGGAAATAAAAGTGTGATGATTACACGCGATTACGAACGAATTAAGCATGAGTTTGACGTTGATAAACAAGCATACGATAAATTCAAGGAAAGGTTTGATGTATTTTATTACAACTCGCAACCTGATATTGATAAAATCGTATTAGAACATAAAATCACGCATCTCTTCATCATTAAAGCAGGGCAAAACGATGGATTATTTTCCAATCACTGCATTAATATCAATCATTGCGTGTTTAATATCACCCAACCACACGGCGACGTATATACCCCTATTGGCGAAACAATCAATCAACGTTTCGGTAAAAACTATCCGGTTACACCGCATATTGTTAGATTACCGGATTGTGATGAAAATCTCCGGTCAGAGTTAAGCATACCGGAACACGCGATTGTATTCGGGAGATACGGAGGGAAAGAAACCTTTGATATTCGATATGTTCATGATGCAATCCGCAATATTGTTCAAACCAGAGACGATGTCTATTTTTTATTTATGAATACTCATCCATTTTATCAGCATAAAAATATAATTCACTTGCCTGGAACTACAGATATGATATTCAAGCGCAAATTTATAAACACATGTGACGCATTACTTCATGCCAGAGTAGATGGTGAAACATTTGGACTGACGTGTGGCGAATTTTCTATATGTAAGAAACCGGTAATCACCTACGGTGGTTCTATTGACCGAGAGCATCTATTGATTCTCAAAGATAAAGCCGTGATTTATAATACTCGAGAAGAGGTTCTCGATATTTTACAAACATTTACAAAGGGAAAATATGATGTAAGTGAAAATGGTTACATGTTTTACACCCCTGAAAACGTGATGGCAATTCTTGATAAAAATTGTTTATTGTAGCCGTAGGCGGCGGTGTATCATGGTTAGGCAGGTGAGTTTGATTTATTATATTGTTATCACACAACAATATAATAATGAGTTGTTCTTTTAGCGTATGTTCTTTACTGACAGATGTTCGTGAATCAGTTGGCGAAATTCCACGCGAGCCTGAACAAGTAAAAGCACTATTATTTGAACATTTAGGAGGTATCACTAATCCATCACATAATGAAAATAGAGATAAGAAGCTCGATAAACCGATAAATAACTTCAAACATCCAATATCTTATACAAATCCAGATAAACTACATGAATTACCTTTGTCGATTGTTGAAGACCTCGAAATGCTTCAAGTCAAACCAAAACTTGGCTCTGGTGACGTCGAGGCAGGCGACGCGGTGAAAGGCCTCTACCATTATTTATTTTCGCCGTCATCCGTTTATGGCACCGAACATCTACCCATATGGAGTAAGTATTACACGACTGACATTGAATACTTAAAACACACCCAGACTTTACTCGAAATGTTCGACAATGAACTCTTGGAACGCTGTATCGCACAAAACACTGACCATGCCGGTTGCGTTGAAGCATTTTCAACAATGAAAGATACATGGACTGACTTTCGCGGAACGGGCAAACTCCACGATTTCAAAGAGAAATTCAGTTATGTTGAGACCCCCTTCCTATCAAAACTAAACACATCTTCGTCGTTTCTCCAATTTTTGAGCCTTTACAATATTTCATCACCGGTCATCGCACTTCTCACCCCTTTAATCGTATTGATTATACCGTTTTTCATTCTTTTGATGCGCGGTTTAAGTGTATCTTTATCCGAATATGTAGAAATATTAAAGCAGATTATAAGCCAACATTCCGTCGGTAAATTCTTTACACAATTTGAAAGCGTGAATGTAGAGCAAAAAATGTATATTTTGATGTCGGTGGTGTTTTACTTCATTCAAATTTACCAGAACATTATGGCGTGTGTGCGATTTTACAATAACATCAAATTGGTTCATAAACATATACATACCATCAAAGGATATTTGACCGCAACGGGAGTAAATATGAACTACATGATTCAACTTATTCAGACGTATCATCTCTCGACCTATGAACCTTTCCGAGAGGAACTCGCCGAGAGATATAGATTGCTGGAAGAAGTCACGACTGCACTTAACGATATTTCGCCATTTTCTGTCAGCGTGAGTAAGTTCTTTCAAATCGGATACGTGATGAAGAATTATTATTCTCTCTTTTCACAGTCTGATTTGAATGAGTTACTAGAATACAGTTTCGGTTTTAATGCATATATGGAACATTTGACCACATGCCGCTCTTTTGTTATCGAAGGCATGATTCATAAATGCTTGTTTGTTCGAGAGGCGGAGGCGGAGGCGGAAGCGGAAGCGGTTTCCAACACAGAGAACGACACTAAAGACGACACTAAAGACGACACTAAAGACGACACTAAAGACGATGCCGAGACACCGCTTCCACCTACGAAACAACGTAGCAGTGGTATCACGAAACTCTTCGGTCAAGTATATGCACCACTAAAAGAACATCATGCAGAACAGGTTGTGACGAATGACGTGGTCCTTGATAAACAGCTGATTATAACAGGCCCCAACGCGGCAGGGAAAACAACAGTAATCAAATCCACGCTATTCAATATCATCATCTCTCAGCAACTCGGTTTTGGATTTTACCAAAATGCCGAAATCAACCCATACGACTATCTTCATTGTTACCTCAATATTCCAGATACATCTGGACGCGACAGTCTATTTCAAGCTGAATCTAGACGATGTATGGAAATATTACGCTGTATCATTGATAATCCATCAAAGCGGCATTTCTGTATATTTGATGAGCTTTATTCTGGAACGAATCCGTATGAGGCAGTAGCAGCAGCATACGGATATATCGACTATATATCGAAAAACCCGAAGGTTGACCTCATTCTTACCACGCATTATATCGAACTGTGTCGGCTTCTTGAAAAGAAGAATGCAGGGGGCATAGCCAATCTTCATATGTCAGTCTGTGCCGATACCGGAAAGTATTTATATAAGATTGCTGAAGGAATATCAACCATTAAAGGTGGTTTAAAAGTATTACGCGAACTGAATTATCCTACCGAAATTGTGGAAAGTGCGAACATGATTATTCAGAACTAACTATAGGGGTTAGTGCCGCGATTTGCCTTCGCAATAATCGCTTATATGTAATATAATCAGGGTCGTCTGTCACGCTAACTTTTTCAAGAATACGAACGTTTTTGTAAAAAGTAACACATTGTTCAAGTGTTGGGGGGTGGTAAAGTGTTTTCGACACTTCATTGAATATCATATTCAAGGTCAAACGAGCCAGTTGGTGTGTGTATGTAAAATGATATTCGTAACAGGATACATTCAAATAATTGATGAAGTTGGCAAAAAGCGTGATGATTTCATTCATTTCGGTTCCATTCATTTCGGCTCCATTCATTTCATTCATTTCACTACGACATAAACATGAATTTATGTTTATGCCGTATTCGAACACACCAAGTTTGTTTTATCTAACGCTACACATTTCGCAACTTTTTTTATGACCTTCGATATATTTCCATCTTGTGCACCATCTGTTACAATTTTCGATAGTTTGAAATATTGTTCGTTATCTTTGGTATGACTCATCATACATTTCGGATGTTGTGCCGCCCATTCTCCCATGAGCTTGACATTCTTATGTTCAACTGCCAATACAGCATTCGTCATTTTTTGATAGTCTGGTCCATCACATTCCCATTTATCCGCATCTTTTACATATAGCGTCTCTCGTTTGACGTCACTACAATGGACTGGCCGTTTATGTAGTTCGGTTTTATTCAGATTTGTTATAAGTATATTCGACATCCCTTCAACATACCCGAGTTTTCCCACATTTTCAAGGTCGTCCGTATTCAGTTGAATCGAATTCACAAAATCCTTCATATTCATCGCATCTTTACACTTCTCATTCAAGAAAAACTGCATATTGTATGTTTGATTATAGCAATTCGTCATATTACTGGTATTCGTATTCGTATTATTGTTATTCGTAATATTCGTGGATGCCGTGGTTGTCATCGCCGTCATACTTGTTTTATACATCTCCATCATCTGAGTTTTGAATTCATTATTCATATTCATCATCGTATTGATAACATTCTTCAATTCGGCAGTGCTTTCTATTTTGCTAACATCCATCGAGTTTGTAATACACGATACCCCATATTTCTTATTATGTCGCCATAATCCCGTTCGGTTTATATAAGGCCGGCGACAATATTTACATTCATAGGCCGAACCTACAGAGTTGGTCACGTGACCTCCCGATGCTGTATTGGTCACGTGACCTCCGGTTTCGTCCGTATCCTCCCCACTTTCAGCATCACTATTCGAACCTTCGTCATAGATCACATTTTTTTGGTCGTCCTCTTCATGGAGGTTGATTTGGACCACTTTTTTGATGGGTGTTTTTTGGGGGTACAAATTTTCATAATTATTTGATGTCGGTTTTTTGGGGATGCTTTCCGCGGCTGAACCGACGCCACCTACCGAAATGAGACTGTGAATGTAATTTTTACATTTGGCGTTCTCTGAACATAACCGTTGATGCTTTGACGATAAAAGATGACGATTATAATCAAATTTGTTATTGGTTTTGATGTCACATGTATCGCAGTAATACATAATGCGTTTTTCAGTCTTGCGTAAAATGCTGCCTAAATGGGGGAGGTATATATATGGACGACAA
>Ga0078894_10000272_pt1 | contig 35117 bp, 20 predicted proteins | sample LauGreSu1BDMLBSD_2_FD_67506 | JGI IMG/M metagenome (GOLD analysis project Ga0078894, IMG submission 67506) | Freshwater lake microbial communities from Lake Michigan, USA - Su13.BD.MLB.SD (version 4) (version 4) | ecosystem: Environmental > Aquatic > Freshwater > Lake | place: Lake Michigan... | reverse complement strand
GGTCCAATCGAGCGACTATGTTGCTTGTCATTGACCATATGTTTCAGGCGCTGGTAAAACACCGGACCAATGAAGATATCCGACTTGATTTGTTCGCCAGTGAGTCCATTATACAAGAGTTCATTTCCATTCATTTCAAATCCGACCTTCAGTAATTCCTTGCTAATATCCTTAATATCATACTCGCCAAACGATGTTCCATCACCGAATAATCCTAAATTCACAAGAACCTTCCCAAGCAACGTTTCCTTGAGTTGTCCGATCGTCATACGAGACGGAATGGCGTGAGGATTGATAATGATGTCGGGGCGAATCCCGTCCTTCGTAAAGGGCATATCGCGCTCTGGAATGATATTTCCGATTGTACCTTTCTGCCCCATACGACTACTTACCTTGTCACCAATGACCGGCTTCCTGAATGCGCGAACGCGGACTTTGCAGAAGCAGTATCCCTCACCATTACTGTCGATGTAGCTCTTGTCCACATAACACTCCTCCGATGTGTGATAAACCCGGCTAATGTCTTCGTATTTCACGATTTTCGTCGGGTCATTGCGGTTGTCTTTGATCGGAATCACCTTCCCCATAATAATATCGCGGTTCTCAATGAACGTGTTCGCTGGCATCACTCCGCGTTGATTCAGCTTGTCGTAATTGCCGAACTTCATTCCCTTCGTCTTCGATACGTCAGGATGGCATCGGATCTCTTCGTCACCATTGATCTTCTTGTCTTCGTCTTTCTCTGTGTGATAAATCGTGGCGGAGAACATTCCGCGGTCAATCGCGCCTTGATTCACGAGAACAGAATCTTCTTGATTGTAGCCAGTATACGACATAATGGCGACAATGAGTGGCGCACCAGAGGGGATTTCCGCGAGTTGGATCATCTGCATCAGACGGGTATCCACAAGAGGGCGGTGTGGGTAAGTGAGAACATACGCAGTCTTGTCCATACGGCGATGGTAATTCGTTACATAAATACCGATGGCTTGCTTACCCATAGCACATTGGTAAGTATTCCTAGGTGCCTGATTATGCTCTGGAAACGGAATACATGACGCCAAAATCCCAAAGATCGTACTTGGATGAATCTCACAGTGAGAATACTTGTAAATATAGGGCGATATTGACGCAGCGTCGGATGTCTCATTTCGCAAGAGGTGCTTTGGGCGCATTGCAATCATACTGAACGCTTGCTCATCTGGATCAATATACTCGATGACTCCGTGTGCATTGCTACTGCTGCTGCTGTTGCTGCTGTCATGAGTATCATTCTCGTCCATCATGCACATATGCGTCAAGAGGTCGTCCCACCCAATATCCTTATCTGCCACCCGCTGAATCATCTCACGTGTGATATACAAGTCGTTTGTATCCTGGTTCACCAAGAGCAGAGGCCGCATCATTCTCCCAGCGTCATTGCATATCCGAATCTCGGCATTCGGGTAATCAAACACGACGGATGTGTAAATATTAATGATTCCACGCCATTTCTTCAGCTTGAACTCCCGATACAAACGCAGGGGGTCGCGTGTAATTCCAACCCAGATTCCGTTCACAAACACCTTCACCTGGCGATACGTGTCGCGAGGGGTCAGCGTCTCCACGCGTTCAATATACTCGTCGATGTATGCGTGCAATGACGCAGGATTGCTATGAATGGTGACGTGACTCAGATAGCTAATATTCTTGACGACACCGATACTGCCACCTTCTGGAGTCTCTGCAGGGCAAATGAATCCCCACGATGTGTTGTGTAACTTACGAGGTGGAACAAGCTTGCCGCTCTTATCGATCGGAGTATTGATACGACGAAGATGGCTGAGACTGGACGAATACGTTAAACGGTTCAGCACTTGAGCAACTCCGACCTTGTTGCTCGTCATACTCTTAATACCGAAATCACCAGTAGAAAGCGCGCGCTTGAGGCCATTTTCAATCGTAGTGGATTTGATGATCTTGTACATATTCGTATCATTGATGATATTCAAGTAGTCCTCAGTAGAACGCCATGATCCCGTATTGATTTCACGGACCACTTGTTTCGACATATCTTTCACGAGCTTATTGAAATAATTCCGGAATAGGTTATTCAGAAGTGCGCCAGTAAGGTCAACGCGCTTGTTCAAATACGAATCACGGTCGTCTTGTTTGTTAATCTCGAAGAATGCGCAAAGCAGTTTGTGCGCCATATATCCGAGGAAGAAGATACGTTGTTGATCCGTATTGCAATGAGGGAAAAGGTCATTGTGAAGCACCTCGTTAGCAAACTCACGTTTCTTCATTGCGCCCGTCTCTTTGTCCATATTGATCGGTGTGAATATCACTTGAGATGTGAAATAACGAACCGCTTCTTCTTGTGTCATGATTCCATTCGCGTCGATAATGGAGGCCTGAAGTGCTTTCAGTAGTTTATCCGAGATTCCCGCACGGTGATCAGTCGTACTTGTCATCATCGACGCTGGCGTTTCGAGATCGGTAACATTGCCCGTGATATTGTATACAATGTATTCGCATATTTCGCGATCGGATAGGACACCGAGTGCACGAAACACGATGAAGAGAGGAATCGGTTGCTTCATTCTTGGAATCTGGATCACGAGTGGGTGACCGAAACCGTTTTGTTTTGTTGCAACCATCATGTTTATCTGTTTGGGTGAGATACATTTCGAATCAGGAATGGACTTGATTTCTGCAACATAGAGGAACTTGGTATTGTTCTTGGCTACATTGTAGCAAAGCACCTTGTTTTCTGCTGCGCGTTCCTGTCCTAACACGGTTTTTTCACTGCCGTTGATGATGAAATAACCACCTGCATCATAAGGGCACTCTCCAGTCACGTTATGGTCAAGGTGTTTATGTTGAGACAATACGCAGATGCACGATTTCAACATGATTGGCAGTTTTCCGATTTGAACTTTTGGGAAGATTTTGTGATGAATTGTGATATCTCCGCCATTCGCGCCACTCGACACAGATCCGCTGCCTGCTCCGACAGAGGAGGATGAAGCGCCGGAATTTCCGCGAACAATGTACTTCACTGCCATATCCACTGTCATCATTGAAGCATATGTGAAATTGCGAAGTCGGGCTTCTTGAGGAAAGAGGATTTTTGTTGCGCCGGTGTTTTCGTGAATCTGTGGACGAGATAGGTACAAATTTGCAAATGAGACTTCGATTTCTAATCTGTGCGTATGTGATGCCTTGTCGTAGTCTTGATCGGACACAATTCGAACGGGGTTGAACATATCGACCGTTCGTTTCAACTGAACATTCACCATATCGTTATATGATTCGATCTGGTGGCGGACAAGTTGGTCGAGATGTTTTCCTTCAAAGTACGAACCGATAATTGTCCAGGGCTCTTCAATATAACTTCCGATACGGTTTTTCAGTTTTTTCGCAGCGTGATTATCGCCGTTGCATTCATCCGTCGTCGTGGCGTGTCCAGTATCGTTTGCATACCTCGGATTAAGCATTTCATAGGTAGGATGATCTTCATTATTGTTATTGGTGTCATTGGTCGTTGCCGATTCTGGTGCGGGTTCGGGTGCTGGTGCTGGTGCTGGGACTGGTCCTGGTGCGGTGATTGTATTAGTAATTTCTTTTTGTTGTTTGCGTACAAGTTTCGGCATCGTTTCGAATAACAAGAATGAAATGAATTGATTTGAATTGACCCTGATTGTTGTATATCGGGGTAAACTATATTGTATTTTCAATTTATTTTTATGTTGTTTTCAAATGATATTGCGTGTCATGAAATGGAATAGAATACAATATAAACCGTATTATTCATAATATATTACCCGATAGACTCTGTTGTGTGACAATGAGTAATAACAACAATAGAAACTGTAATTCATCTCCTCCTCGTAAAAAACGTCGTTGGTATTACCATCATCCGCCATCAGATTCAAATAAACAAAATCAAACCACTAATCCGAATCAAACCCAGCACCCTCAACTGTCTCGACAAGAAATACTCAAAAATCATGAAAAGGAACGAATTGGAAATGAAAAACAGGTCGCGAAAATGGAACAACAACTTCACCAATATTTACACACATCAAAAACCCCCTATTCTTTTATAGACGATAATGGTATTTATAAGTTTACACCACAGAATCCACCAACAAAAGATCCAGTTAATTCATCCGCGTCGTCCACAACGAGTCAACCAACTTCATCTGCAAACCCATTTATGAACATGACATTTACTCCGTTTGCTCCGTCAAATGTATCATTATTTTCGACGACTCCATTTATTCCTAATTTGTGGACGTCGATTATACCATTCCAAATAAAACCGGCTGAGAGTGAACCAAAAAAAGCTTCAGATACTGGAGCGGCTGCTATGGCGATGCCGCCGCCGCCACCTCCACCACCCGAACCGGAATATGTTGAAATTCGTGAAAATATTCAGCATATCGACGATCTGATTGCTCTTTGTGATAAATATCCATTAAGTGAAACAAAGAAATACAATATCAATATGTCGGCAATTCATGCAATTCGAAAACCCTTAACCGATTTGTCGAATATGATTGGTATGGATAATATCAAAAAAACGATCATTGATCAGATACTTTATTATTTACAGGATCTTCATATTCCGGAAGATAAGAGTGAGCCTGTCAAGGAAAAGGAAAAAGAGAATGTGACAGACATTAGAAATGGTTTGGAATCCAATACTATAAAAGACAACAATAAAAATGTCTTCAATCCATTCGCATCACCATTTGTAACACAACTTCCCGGGTTCCCGCAGCCATCCGCAGCAGCAGAATTCAAACCATTAAGTTCGAAATTTCCTACATGGACCCCTTCTACCGGAAGTACTGATGATTTCGCTCTTCCTACGAAGGGTGATTTTATGCACACTGTGATATATGGGCCGCCTGGTTCAGGTAAGACCGAAGTTGCGAAAATCATTGGCCGAATTTTCAGTAATCTTGGTATATTGAACAAGAAAATATTCAAAAAAGTAAGCCGAAATGATCTTGTTGCAGGGTATTTAGGGCAAACCGCAATCAAAACGAAAGATATGATTAAAGCGTCACTCGGCGGCGTTCTATTTATCGATGAGGCATATTCGCTCGGAAATTCGGAAAAACGCGACAGTTTTGCGAAAGAGTGTGTCGATACATTGTGCGAGGCATTGAGTGAACACAAACATAACTGGATGGTTATTATTGCCGGTTATGAAAAGGAGCTCAACGACTGCTTTTTCAGTTTGAATGAAGGGTTGAATTCAAGATTTACGTGGAGATTCAAATTGGACCCATATAAACCGGTTGAACTCAAATCGATATACGAGAAACAGATACGCGATTATGGATGGACGATCGCGACTGGAGGAGCAAATAATGGACCTGTTATACCGGAATCATGGTTTGCATCACGAATCGACTATTTTACAACGTATGGTCGTGATATGGAAACTTTGTTCACAAAAACGAAAATCGCACATAGTCGTCGTGTATTCTGTCTCCCTGATGCTGAAAAGAAGATTATAACACTAGACGATTTAGAAAATGGGTTCAAGCTTTTTATCGAAAATCCGGAAGTGAAAGAACGAAAAGAGCGAGGTGTCGGACCGTATATGAAGACGTTATATTTATGAATATTATATATTCGTAGTATCTTATAAGTTATATATAAGATACTATACCATTCAAGGTAGAAACTCCATTGTAAATGAGTAGCGAAAGAAAAAGTATAACAATTGATTCTGCATCCTTGATCGGTGGAGGAACCGGAGGCGGTAGTTCAAAACGACGTACAAAACGTAGTAGCGGATCAGGTGAGCGTAAAATTAGACCAAGTTCGATTGTCCAACCAAGTACACTTAAAAAGACATTACTCGAGAGAATCAAACAACATCAGCGAACACGCGAACGATCGAGAACACAAGATGATTCTGATCGCAATGCAGCGTCAGCTGCAGCCTCCGATTCTGCTTCGTCGTCGAGCTCCATTCCAGGTCATAAAGGCGACGATAATTTTTTACAGTCAATGGATTTTTTACGAAAGCTTGCATTGAAACGTCGCGAACAGCAACGAACACAAAAAAAACGCACTGATTTTGCAATTGGATTACCTGAAGCAAAAACACCAGAAGCTAAAATATTAAACCAGGTATCAGAAACATTAACGAATGGCGAGATTCTTACAAATACTGGTTTATTAGGATTACCGGTAGTTCCGATGATACCTAGTGCAAATGTAATACCCGCGGCAGTGTCTGAACCTACGATTCATGTTGGAGCAATGCCGATGCCTGTCATGTCATCGATGCCTTCAATGCCCGCATTTGGATCACCAACCGGGTCTGAAACACCTCCTCCAAAAATAACAGACCTGGCAGATATGTATAATAACACAATTGCGGCTTCATCCGATGAACCACCGAAAGAGCCTACTTCTGAACCTCCAATGCATATTCCTCAAAATCCAGAAGACTATTTGCCTTCTATTTTTATAAAAGAAGACCCTCCTCACGGTTGTCTCAAAAATGGAACAAAACCGACGTTTCGTGAATGGGCGACGAAAATGTTACATAAACCCGTTGATGCTATAAAAAATATGTTCGGGGGTGATAATGGTACTGGTTCAACTGACCCAACTACGAATACGAGTACGACTGCATCTGAAGGAATGAGTAATTCACATGCGGCAAATAGTGAAACAACCGGCGCAATTGATCCATCTCAAGTTGCCGGAATGCGTGTGAAAATCCGGAAAACAAAAAAGAAACGTTTTCGTATTGGGAAACATGATGACGTTGTCGGTGTGTTGTTGAAAAATAAACAAACACAGCGACATATTCAAAGCCAGCACTTGACTCTGAAACAGAAAACAATTGGTGAAATTAGGAAATATTTATATGATCATCATCTTCTTAAAATTGGTTCAAATGCACCACCAGATGTGTTGCGTAGAATGTATGAGGATGCTATTTTGACAGGTGAAGTGAAAAATACGAATAATGATGTATTGTTACATAACTTTATGTCTGGAGGTGGTAGTGAATAATGCCGCTCGCGTTCCATCGCCACTCGCATTCCATTCCATTCCATTCCATTCCATTAGCAATGTGTGCATATATATACTGTATTCTCCGGCATCGAATGCGTATCTGTATTCCTCGATTCACTATTCGTCGGAAATAACAAGTCTTCAAGCGTTCGTCCGTGGATATGAAATTTTCGCGCTTTCTTCAATAAAATCGGAATATCGCGTTGTTGACGTTTTTGGACAAGGTCGTCATAAATAAACTGAATCACATAATCAACCAGATATGACTCAAGGCGAAGAAACATTGGGTCATTTCGTCCAATGTTTCCGATATCACATGTATCACTGCGCGCATTTATATTATTACGCCGACTGTTATTCATATTCCGTTCGTTCTGATCATAATATTCGTCAATACGAATCGGAATATTGAACTTATAGTTCCAAAATGTGTCGCATGAGATACGCACGTCGAGTGTAATCATATGTATATTGTTTCTTCGTAGTTCGTTCATTGTTTAATACATGTAAACACTGAATTATGTTTAAGCATATTTCCGAGGTATAAACTACATAAACCGAATTTGTTGTATGAATATAGTTAATCTGTTACCTTTATCAAGATATATCATGGACATTTGTATTCGTATCCCAGGCACTGGAAATTGGTCTTCTTCTGTAAGGGATGTAACACCTGCAATTCGAAGTGCATATTCTGAATATAAAGAACGACCACATTATTACCGTGAAACGCCATATCTTACGACTTCATACATTGTATACCGTCCAGACAATGATCCATATTTGCCGACATATACTGCACGTATTGAAGACATTCCTGCACTTAACGACGGTACTGGTATCGGTGATGGTATTGGTGTAGGTCAGAGAAATAATTTGGCAAATAATATTATGATTACTCAAGCGGTTCATGAATCCATGGAACACGCCGGAAAGGCAATCCCCATTATCGATATGTACGATGTATCCGTTTTCATTGTTGATAATCCATCAATGGGCCGCGCAAATTGGTTGCCTGCCCGATCGTATCAAGCATGGGCGTACCGTGATTTCATGTATGATCGTCACAGGTCGATAAAGAAGTCATATATGTCACGTGGGACTTTTCATATCTCAAATGATCACGACATTCTTCCAAATCAGATTGTTACGATACATGTTGACAATATTGCGCCGAATATCGTGTTTAATATTTCGCGTAATGAGAATAATAGTGTATATTTCGAGAGAAATGACGAGTTTCGGACTCGTGTTCGAATTTGTGACAATGAATATGCACGGTCCGGGTATCTCGGATTTTATACGCGGCTTACAATGGATCCTGGGATCGTGGTTATGCCTCCGCCATCTGTGGGTGCGGGGGTGGGTGCGGCGGCGTCAGCGCTTCTTTCAACTGCACATTTGTCCGACCCAGAAGAAACAGATGATGAAGAGCATCAATGTATTCTATGCTTTAGATTCCGTGTCAATGCTCGGTTTTCACCATGCGAGCACCAGGTTTGTTGCGCAGCATGCTATTCTAAGATGGCGAAAAATGTGTGCCCGGTTTGTCGTGCAGATATTACGCGGGTCATGAATGTATAAACGTCTATATTATAAGTATTTCGTCATATGTCGTGTCTTTCATAAGTTGGTTGTATATTTCTTGTAATTCATGATAACTGAGTGTATTTGTTTTCCTCTGAATTATTGCATTTCGCATTTGATTACACTTCATTTGCGTATTCAAAATAAAAAAGGGTACATTCCGATTACGTAACCGCGACAATTCTCGTCTAGTTAATGGAATTGTTGCTTCAGTTATCAATGCCTCTTGTTGAAATAGAATATTCGTATATTTTGGTGCGATTTTATGCATCATATATGTAAAATATGCTATCTCATATTTAATCCGGGCGGATGTCATATGTTTTTTCATTTTATATGTTCCTGAAATAAAATTAAAAATCAATGTGTTCTCATTTACACACATTATTTCGCCTGCGGCATATATTCGGTATTCAACATTCTTGTATGTTTTGGAGAGTTCCGCAAATAACGCCTCGTCTTGGTTCGCCTTTCGATACATAATATGATGATGTTTTGTGCCGAATTCATATATATTTATCGTTTTTGTTACATATAATTCAGGTTCTCCGGACGATGACAGCAGAACGGTTTTATTTGTTTCAGGATCTCTTCCTATAACAGATGCAATCATAAACGTATAATATGCACCCGGTTCATATTTCGAAGGATTTACAAGAAGCGGGCTTACTTCGTTGATGATGTCGGTGGTTGTCGCAGATGTATCGTATGAATCAATATGAATATAATAATACTTACCTGCGTCGGCGTCGGCGGCGCATATGTTGGCTGCAGAAAATCCTTGAGTATTATAAATACGACGATACGGATCCATGATTGTATTACGAGTTAACCTTCTTTTTTCTAAAGGAAAATTATGAATTGGAAGAGCCGCGTTTCTTGTTCTGGATGGCTGTGTTACATTTGAATAAAATTCTGGATCGATCTGAGACATTTGCTGATATGATACGTATCTGTATTACAATGACAGGTTTGTTCTAATATGTTTTCTACATTGGTAATTATAATAAAGCCATAACGCGAGAGATATATAACCTTGTTGTCGAGTCATTTCGCGATGGCGCTTATTAAAGAGTATTTTGCATTAACTGAGAAATATACCGCGGAATATGGCGCGAATACGGTTGTTCTACTTCAGGTCGGCGCGTTCTTCGAAGTATACGGACAAATAATTACTCCGGCGGATGGCGTAGGAGGTGCCGGCGTCACGTGCACTGGTAGCCGAATCGATGATTTCTGCTCGATTTGTGAACTAGCGAAAGCGAATAAAACGGCTGGGTTTCTTATGGCCGGGTTTCGTGATTATGGACTGGATAAGTATTTGAAGAAATTACAGGATGCCGGGTATACTGCTGTTGTATACGTGCAGGATGGGTTGAAGAATCCACCTGTGCGAATATTACAAGGGATTTATTCCCCTGGGACATACTTTTCAGTAGATATTGCTCCAGGGGGTGGAGGTGGGAGCGGTGGTGGAACCGGAGGCACCGCACTTTCCAATAATATCGCGTGTATTTGGATCGATAAAATCTCTCGAAGTATCGCCGCAGGCGGCGGATCCGTCCTCATTATGGGAATGACCAATATTGATATTTACACTGGACGTGCAACAATATTTGAAACTGAGAACAAAGACTCGCATAATCCAACGACTTATGATGAGGTCGAGAGATTTGTTTCATCGTATAATCCATCAGAGGTGATTCTTATCTCCAATCTCTCGGCGAGAGAAGTCGAGGACATCATTCATTATACGAATATCCAAGCGAAAATGATCCACCGTGTGTCTACGGCGGCCGCGGCGGCGGCGACGGGGGGCGGGGCAGGGGCATCCGCAACCGTTAAAGCCGAGAGATGCACGAAACAAATCTACCAAATGGAGGTTTTGAATACGTTTTACCCTGACGGCCGCGCCAAATCTCTCGAACAATCCTTTATGAATTATTCTGTGGCGACACAATCGCTCGTTTATTTATTGAATTTCATCTACGAACATAATCCGAACCTGGTTTCTAAGATTCAAGAGCCCGTTTTTGAAAACATGTCCGAGAGATTGATCCTTGCGAATCATTCATTGCGTCAACTGAATATCATCGATGATGGGAATGCGTCTGGGGCGGGGTCAGGGGCGGGCGGTGTAGGAACTCGACTGAGTTCGGTATTATCCCTTCTTAATCATACGGTTACACCTATGGGATCGCGTGCATACAAGTACGCTCTATTACATCCAACCTTTAATGAAACACGGCTGGAGCAAGACTACGCGATTACAGAGTATACGCTTGCGCTCTCACACGAACAAGGACTTTCGGTGGATATATTTCGAGAGAAGCTCGGTTTTATGAAAGATATCGAGAAACTTCACCGACATATCATTTTACGCAAGATCACGCCTTATCACACATTTTGTCTTTTTCATAATATGCGCCATATTCGCGATTTGTATTCGATGTGTTTGAGAGATTCGACAATTATAAAACATCTTTCCGAGAGATGGAGCATTCGCGATGACGTCGTAGGAAAAAGCACGCTCCTTTTAGACATGTTTGAGAAGACGCTGAATATGGATCTGTGCCGTGATATCACCGATACATTATTTGAAACGAATATCATTCAACGCGGGATTTCTGCAGAATTAGATAAACTTACCGATGAATACCAGTATACACAAAAATCACTCGGCGAAGTGCAGCGTGTTTTGAATGAGCTGATTATGGCAGGTGAACAGAAATCATCAAGCGCAGCAGACCCTGATTATGTCAAAATCCACGAAACCGATAAAATGGGAATATCACTTCAAGCGACAAAACGCCGTACGAAAATACTAGAAGATCGGATCAAGAAACTCTCTGGTGGGGCTGGAGGGAAGGTGATATCCATAAATATACCTGATAGCGGCGGTCGGGTGTATGTGTTTGACACATCTGGGCTGACTTACCCCGCAGCATCAGGAAGTAACAACACCATCCACAGCCAGCAAATCTACGAATTGTGTGCAGCGGTTGTTTCCCTGCGTGTGAAAATCTCGGATATGGTATCTATACTGTATTACCAGTTTATCAGCTCATTACATGAATACTACCATGATTTCGAGAATATGGTGGCATTTGTGAGCGCAGTGGATATGATACAGAATAGGTGCTACGTTGCACGCAAATACAGGTATTGTCGACCGGAGATGGCGTCGGCCTCGTCGGCGTCATTTGTCCGCGCAACCGGGCTTCGTCATTGTCTTATCGAGAGAATCAATGAAGACGAGTGTTACGTGACAAACGACGTTGCACTCGACGGCGACGGTATGCTTCTTTACGGGACAAATGCTGTTGGGAAAACCAGTCTTATCCGTGCAATTGGTGTTGCAGTTATTATGGCGCAAGCGGGCTTCTTTGTTCCTGCATCCGGGTTCGTATACCGACCTTACCGCGCTATTATGACACGTATTCTCGGTAACGATAACCTATTCAAGGGTCTTTCTACTTTCGTCGTGGAAATGTCGGAACTCCGCGTGATCCTTCGTATGGCGGATTCGAACACACTCGTTCTAGGCGATGAGTTATGCTCAGGAACAGAAATGGACTCTGCGATTAGTATTTTCGTCGCTGGACTACAGCACCTTTATCATGCCGGCGCATCATTTATTTTCGCAACTCACCTTCACGAGATCGCAGGTTATAGCGAAATCCGAGAGATGTCCCCGCGCCTCCGACTCGCACATATGCGCGTTTTCTATGACAAGTCACGCGACACACTTGTCTATGACCGAAAACTGCAAGAGGGCGCGGGAGAAAGTATGTACGGTCTAGAAGTATGTAAATCACTGCACCTTCCCGATGATTTCTTGGAAAGCGCGAACCAGATCCGCGTCAAGTATCGCGGCGTAAGCACGAAGACACCAACTGCGAGTATTTTAGACGACGCTACGCAGTCACGATACAATGCTGCGAAACTAAGGCGATTATGCGAACTTTGTCATAAGGCACGTGGAACAGAAGTTCATCATCTACAACATCAAGAAAGCGCGGACGCGGATCAATTCATCGGACATATTCATAAGAATCATCCAGCGAACCTGGCGTCCATTTGCGAGGAATGTCATCGAGAGATTCACACGACGGGGGTGGAACACATAAAAGTAAAAACAGGGAAAGGTGTGCGGATTGTGGCGAAGACGGGGACGGCTGCGAAGGCATCATTGTAACCCGCCTTATTATCTATATCTATTGTAACTGGAATTGTTGACATATACAAACAAACAATGGAAAGAGTAACAACTGCATTATCCGCGATCAAAGAAACCGGTGAATCAGGTGCAACTAGTATTGGCGGGTTTTTGTCATCTTCTGCCGAAACGGGTGTATCCGCATTCAAAGGAACGAGTTTAGGTGAGTCGTTTTTCAAGAATATCGGCGCAATTATGGTCGTTGTGTTTATTTTATTGGGAGGCATCATCTATGTTGATTTAGCCAAAGCATCTACCAAAGCTGCCAAAGATAAGGCCGAGGCGGAAACTAAGGCAACAACCAAAGGGGGTTCGAAACAAGAAATCGAACAACGAAAAGTATATATTGAACCAAATACTGGATTAGATCGGATTATATCTACAGATGTTGCGTGGACTGCACCAGCAATCAGTATTCGAAATGAACTGAAAGAAGCATTTGGGTCAGCATATACTGAAAAAGAACTAGAGAATATACATACCAAGTGTAATGACTCATTCTGTGTCATGCATCAAAAATCACCAGAACAACTGGAACGAGCATGCAATTCAATCACCTCAAAACGAATGTGCGGAACGAAGTGCTGCTGCGGCTGGACAAAATATACCGGATTTGAAGGTGATAATGATCCAGTGGTGCTTATGAATACAGCGGAGGCGAATGCGAAAGCACCGAATGGAATTTCTGATAATTCGAAAACACCTGGGAAATGTGTGGCGGGGAATTCGAAACGACCTTATGATATCAAAGATGAACAAAACCGGGAAAAGGATATCGCGTATTATTACTATTTAGGCGAATGTGTTGGAGGGCGTGGGTGCATGAAAAAAGGGACGGTTAAGGCATGAAATGGAATAATGAAATAATAAAATATTATTATATCGGTATTGTATAATAATGTTTTCAAATAAAGGACTGCAGCAGCAAAATCAGAAACAGAGCGGGGGGTATCATTATGGAACTACGCCGTCCAAATCACCCCGGTCGAAATCACCCCGGTCGACGACGAAGCGTCGTTCACCATCCCGACCTGGACCGAATCATCCATTACAAAACCAGGCAGAACTTCATAAGATTATGGCTCTTTTTCAGTAAAATATTTTAGGAATATAATACGAGGGATTTCGTGCCGCGTATTTTATTATATCTGTTTATATTATAAAATGCCATCTTACAAACAATCTAAGTCGCAGAAGAGATCGCAGTCTCAGTCGAAGAACGGCGGACGCCGTCGCAAGCATACGATGCGGAAGTTGCGTCGTGGAAAGAAAAGTCGGAAGGTTATGAGGGGGGGAGTAGGAGACGGATATGATTTCACTACATTTGATGGGGCCACAATAAGAAATGCAATCAAAGATTACAGAGACATGAAAGAGAAGCAAAATGATACAACAATAGTAGCTCAATTGGACTCGATATTAATTAATACGGACAATAATATTGGTCAGGCATTAACTGATTCACCAATAAACGGCATGACAAAAATGGGAATTATGTTGAAGTTAGATCGTGATCAATAAATATTAATAACAATATGAATAAAAATTGATATATAAAAACAATATGTATTCATATATCAAACCCGCCACCATCCCATCATCCAACAATGATCATCCCCGTCAAATGCTTCACTTGCGGCAAAGTCCTCGCCGACAAATACCGATACTATTTAGCTGAAGTGCGTAAAATCAAGCTTTCTCGCGACCTCGACGTCGACAAAGTTATCTATCTCACCGCGGAATATATCGACAAGACCCCCGAAGGAGAAGTTATGGACGCGCTTGGACTTACGAAAATGTGCTGTCGCCGACATATGTTGACACATGTAGATATTGTTTAATTTAGAGACAGAAACACACATAGATATCATCGACCCAACCCGACCCGACGTATTATTTTTCTATCGTTAGTATAATAATACGTAATGGCAAATTGGAAAAAAAACAGTCGGAATAATAGCCAGAAAGCCGGACGTAAGTCGAGTAAACGCGCGCGTACAGAAAAGAAACGCAAAACGCACAAGTGGCACCAGAAGGGATGTCAATCTGGCGGTGGTAGTGCATGGAGTGCCAGTAATATTCAGCATCAAGTCGCCGGAGGCGCGGGTGCTGGCGCAACTTTAGGCGGAAATGGCGCTGGCATTGGCGCTCTTGCTGGTGCCTCCACAGGTTCACCCAACCATTTTGCGTTAAATACATCTGTTTCATCGATACCTCAGAACACAAACCATCTTGCAGAGAAGGGATTTTTGGGAGGAAGTCGCCGTCGCCGTGGCCGTGGACGCCCTCGTCATCGTCACCGTCGTAGCAGCAAGCATCGCCGCTATATTGGTGAACAACACGGCGGATACGCGGAATATTTACCCGAAGTCGCGAATGCAGGAGTGCGTGGTGCGATAGAAGTTCCATCAAGTATGATGAACTCCATCCAAGGGTCGGCTACTGCCTTCAAAACATCGAATCCAACTGTTCAACCCATCGGAGCACCAATACAGCTAGTTTAATCTTCTTTACATTTATTTTTGTAAAATACTAATATATATATTCCATGCCAAATATTGTGTCAAATGTTCGAGATCTCTGTTCCCCTGCATTGATCTACCTGATTGCAGCGATTATTTTAATGATAGAATCGCTTATCTATGAGGAAGATGATGGCAGCGGACAGCACGAGAAAAGAAACACCGTACATATCGTGAATATTTTTATCGAAATATTCGTGATCATATTTGTTACATATATATTGAATACATTATGCAATTATGGATACGTTAAACTTTCTTGGGCGATCTTGATCATTTATATTTTTGTTTATGGGTTCAATGGTAATATCCAGTTTTCATTATCAGCTTAATCGACGATTTTAGGGTATGAATAGATAGATTATTAGTTTATTAGTATTATATATAGGTTTATTTACCCATACATAATATGGATGGAATTGTTGACAAGGTGCAATCATTATGCACACCAGCGCTTGTGTTTTTCGTACTTTCGGTTTTATCGTTGTTTACTATGATATATGATAACTTAGAGAATACGCATACCTACTGTGTTGGCAATGTAAGTTGCAATGTCGCAAATACATCTATGATATTTATTCTTGAAATACTATTTCTCGTATTCTGGACATGGTTATTGAACTTCATCTGTTCAAGCGGTTACCCGAGTGTCGCGTGGTTTATTCTTCTTTTGCCGTATATCTTGATTTTATTCGTTGTTGTATTTATTGCAAGTGAGATTCGAAACACAGAAAAAATAAACAGAGACAGTAAACCAGTTACAGTCATTGCCCCAAACAATGACGCATTCGGCGGGTTGTCGATGCGCTTTTAGAACATAAACATTAATTATTATCAATTTGTAGGTATATAATAGTAACAATATATACATACAATGGATTCTGACCCAGAGTTGCCTTGGAAGGTCATCCAGCGTCTCTTTGATGATGACCCACAAATGATGGTTCGTCATCATATCGATTCATATAATGACTTCTTCGGGAAAGGGATTTTTAAGATATTCCGCGAGAGAAATCCTATTATTCTTCAAAAAGAGCAAGACCCAGATACACAGGAGTTCAATCTGCGCTGTGAATTGTATTTAGGTGGAAAGAATGGCGATAAGGTCTATTTCGGAAAACCGATCATTTACGACGATGATCGCGAACATTACATGTTTCCCAATGAAGCGCGACTTCGCAATATGACATATGGAACTACCATTCATTATGACGTGGATGTCGTATTTAAGATCGCGGTTCCGAATGGAGGGGAAGGTGGCGGCGGCGGCGGAAGCGGCACACGCATTGATGTCACAACCGCCACACTCGAGAGAATTCTTCTTGGACGCTTCCCAATTATGGTTCAATCGAACCACTGTATTCTTCACGGACTAGAACCGAAAGCCCGGTTTTATATGGGAGAGTGCAAAAATGACTATGGTGGATACTTTATTATTGACGGCAAGGAGAAGACTATTATCTCGCAGGAGAAATTCGCGGACAATATGCTTTATATCCGCGCAAACAATGAGGACAATATCTACACGCACGCAGCAGATATTCGTACCGTTAGTGAGGATGCATCCAAACCAGAGCGCACCTTGTCCGTGCGCATCGTTGCACCGACAACGCTTCTGACAAACAAGCAAATCGTCGTGAATATCCCCAACGTGCGCTCACCAGTGCCACTGTTTATCGTCATGCGTGCATTAGGTGTCCTCTCCGACCGCGATATTCTCGAATTCTGTCTGCTCGATCTTGATGAAAACGCAGAACTTCTTGATCATTTCATTCCATCGATCCACGATGCAAACAAAATCTTCACACAGGAAGGCGCGATCAAGTTCATTGCGACACTCACGAAATCCAAGACGATTCCGCAAGTTCACGATATCCTGATGAACTACTTTCTCCCTCAGGTGGGCGAGACGAATTATATCCAGAAGGCGTATTTTCTAGGGAATATGGTGTATAAATTGCTCCGCGTATCTCTCAAAATCGACCCGCCGACGGACCGCGACAGCTTCAAATTCAAGCGAATCGAATTAAGTGGTTCTCTCATTTTCGACCTATTCAAGGAATATTATGCGCTTCAGCAACAACATATCCGTCTCTCGATGGATCGCGAGTATTTCAAAGATCCTAAGAAATATGAGAAGAATTTCATCGGTCTCATCCAGATGAACTATCAAGAGTTTTTTAGAGAGCGTATTGTTGAAGATGGATTCAAAAAGGCATTCAAGGGAAACTGGGGTGCAACAGAACATACAAAACGTATTGGAGTCATCCAGGATTTGAATCGATTGTCCTATAATTCGTTTCTCTCGCACCTGCGTAAAATCAATCTACCGATGGACAGCAGTGCGAAGGTTGTTGCGCCACGTATGCTCCATGGATCACAATGGGGAATGATTGACCCAGTGGATTCGCCAGATGGTGCAAATATCGGATTTCATAAACATCTTGCGTTTGGTACCCGTGTAACGAATCAATGTTCCGCGTACCCGATGACATTATGGCTGCGCGAAGTCGTAAAAATGCATCTTCTCGAAGAATGTACGCGGATGTTTCTTTATTACACGACGAAAGTATTCGTGAATGGAACTTGGGTGGGTGCAGTGACCCGGCCAGAAGAAACCATGCGTCTTATCCGACTTCATCGTCGCAATGCACTTATTCCTATTTACGTGAGTTGCCGCTGGGATATTAAAACGAATGAAATCCATGTATTTACGGATGCGGGACGTCTTTGCCGCCCGATTTTCTATATCGATGATGATACGGGTCGTCCAAGTTACGACAAGGATGAAATCCTGGAAATGATACGCGGTGGAAAGGCGTCGTGGGAACAAATGACAACCGGATTTACTGCGAAATCAGATCCGACATTTAATCCTTCTCACTGCAATTACTATACGATTGACGAATTGTATGGCCGCGCACAAGATACTTCAGCTCTATCAGCGAAGCAGAAAGTCAGCGAAGATGTTGCACGCGTAAATACAATTGAGGATTTTCGTCGTCTAAAAGCAACACAAGCGATCATTGAGTATATCGACACTTCGGAGACGGAATCCACCTTGATATCCATGAGTCATAAGTTCGAGAGACCGTTAGTGAAAGAAGGCGAAAAACACGATAGCAGTTCAGATGGCAGCAGCAGCAGCAGTAGTGGCGGCGAAAGCGAGAGCGAGGGCGAACCAACCGGCGAGGGTCAAGCAGCAAGTGAACAAGAAGGAGGTGGTGGTGGTAAAAAGAGCCCGCGCAAACATAAACACAGAAGTAGTAGTCGGCGTCGTCATCGTCGCAGCCGCAGCAGTCGCCGCCGTCACCGTGCTCGTGTTCTTTCAAGTGACGGAAAACAATACACTCATGTCGAAATTCATCCGTCGCTTCTTATGGGCGTCATGGGAAACCAAATCTGCTTCCCGGAAAATAATCCAGTTGCACGTAACGTTTTTGGATGCGGTCAAGCCAAGCAAGCCGCCTCGCTCTATCACAGCAACTATCAGGTTCGTATTGACAAAATGGGCGTGGTCATCAATAATGGAGAGGTTCCCATCGTGAAGAGTCGCTACCTTGACTTGATCAACCATGAAGAACACCCTTGCGGTTTTAACGCAATCGTCGCGATTATGTCTTTTAATGGATACAATGTAGAAGACTCGATTCTTTTCAATGAAGCGTCGATCAAACGCGGAATGTTTCGAATCACGTATTATAACATGTATGAAGCACGCGAAGAAAGCAGTAGTGTCCGCGGTGCACAACGTGATACTAGATTCGCGAATATCCAGAAAGAGGGTGCAATCGGTATTAAACCTGGTTATGATTACAGCTATCTCGATGATAATGGGCTCATCCGTGAGAATACAGAGATGGATGATAAGAAAGTAGTCATCGGTCTTGGATCAGTCAGTATTCATAATGACGGCGGTCAAATGCGCGATATGTCGATTATGCCGAAAAAAGGTCAGCTCGGATTCGTCGATAAAGCGTTCATGACCGAAGGCGAGAAGGGTTTTCGCATCGGAAAAGTCAGAATTCGTGAAGAGCGTTTTCCGTCGATTGGTGATAAGTTCTGCTCTCGTTGCGGTCAGAAAGGCACATGTGGTCTGATTATCCCGGAGAAAGATATGCCATTCACGAAGGATGGAATCCGCCCCGATATTATTATTAATCCGCACGCGATTCCGACACGTATGACAATTGGACAACTTATCGAGTCGCTTATGGGGAAAGCGTGTGTGCTTCACGGCGGATTCGGTAACTGCACGGCATATACGAACAACGGGACAAAACACGAATCATTTGGTTCAGTTCTAACGGAATACGGGTTTCATTCATCCGGAACAGAGGTTTTATATAATGGAATGACAGGTGAAGAACTCAAAAGCGACATTTACATTGGACCCACGTATTATATGCGTCTGAAACAAATGGTGAAAGATAAAATCAATTATCGGTCACAGGGACCGCGCACACAACTCACGCGCCAGACGGTGCAAGGTCGCGCAAACGACGGAGGTCTTCGTGTAGGTGAAATGGAACGCGATGGTATTCTCGGCCATGGCGCAGCACATTTCCTCAACGAATCACTCATGGTGCGCGGTGATGAATATTATATGGCGGTCTGTAATAAATCTGGCATGATTGCAATTTACAATCCAAACCAGAATCTCTTTATGAGTCCAATGGTAGATGGTCCGATTCAATACTCAGGAAGTCTCACGGATGCGGGATCAAGTGAAGGAGGTGCCGGTGCAACTGGCGCAAGCGTGATTCATATGACGAAGTTTGGCCGATCATTCAGTATTGTCCGTATTCCTTATTGTCTGAAACTCCTCATGCAAGAATTAATTGTTATGAATGTTCAGATGCGCATTATAACCGAAGACAATATTGACCAACTTCCGAGCATGTCCTATTCCAAGAATGTATACAAGGTTCTTAAGGACAACAAAGGTGCAATGGGGGTAGATGATATCATCGAGAGAAACCGTATCGCAGCAGGTCTTAAACCGCGTGATATGGCGGCGCGTAAGAATGACGTGGTTAGCGCTGCTTCTGGAAAGGACCAGGAAGAAGAGCAAGTTGGTAGTCGGGTATATTTGCCTTCTCGTAGCGAAGAAGAAGAAGCCGCACAATCTAAGGCGGGTCCAGCTGTTCCAAGCGGTCCATTTGACCCCGATGAACACCCAGAGGAAATTATTATGGATCTCGATGTTGACACTCGGCAAAGTATTCGCAGCTTGGGTTGGCGATTTGCATTGAAGGCAGATGTTGCACAACAGATGCGCGGTAGTGGGAAGGCTGCCGGTACAGGACAGATATCACCGAGTGATATTACCAGCGAAGATCTTGTTCTTGAGTCGATTATTACGGATAAGAATGGTGAGCCGACGGAGAGATGGTCCATTAGCGGACGTCAATGGGTGGGAGATTACCCTACACGGTACCCGGATGGTTGGTTATCTGAAATGCTTGTGTATCCCGACGATACACCCATTTCGCCGAGTGAGATGGTAGATGAACTTCGAAAGACGCGTAAACCGTTGAACTGGGTTATCGCAATTATTGCTCTTATGGAAAGATATGCAAGACGTAAACTGCACTTACAGAATGAAGCAGACACAGCAGCGATGTCAGAAAATGTGCGTAATATTGAGACCAATACAAAGGAAACGGAACGTGTTTCTGGCGAGATTGAACGTGCAAAACGTGAAGGAAATGTGGCAGAGGAGGAGAAACTGAAGGTTCAATTGACGCGTTTGATGGATGAGCGTGTGAAATATGACGCGATACGCCGACAAATGGAAGGCGATCCGAATTACGTTCCAATGAGTCCGGAATACACAAGCTCTACACCGATGGGTGAAGAAGATGTTGCAAATCAGGTACGAGGTGCGGTTGCATCATTCAATGCAAAGATGCTTGATAAGTATGGCGAGAATGATGAAGAAATACCTGAAAGCGATGGTTATTCACCGCGTGCCCCGTCATCACCAGCCTATTCGTCCATATGGGACAAAGATGACGAAGGACAAAGTGGAGGAAGACGACGACAGCATGGCGGTAAATACATTCCGCAAATCCCCATGAGTATTCTTGAGAATTATTTGGGATCTAAGTATGGTAAAACCGGTGGAGGGCCTGGGTCGGTGATAGGGTCAGGAATAATGACAGGCGGCGGTAGCGGGGTCGGTAATAGTCTCGGCGCTATGACTGGTCTTCCAACTATGAATATACCGGTTGTTGCTACGATGCCAATGGCAGGAATGATGCCAATCCAACAGGCAGGCGGTGCCGTAGCACAACAAGGACAGAATCAGACACAGCAGCAACAACAACAAAACGGACAGGGCGCATCGGGACAGCAAACCGGCGGTAGCGCTACAATGAGCGCTGGACCAGAACCGAATGCACAAGGTGTGAAAACCTTTTCGATAAAGCTGTAAAAATTGAATAATAAAGATTTGTTATGAATATATAGTACATTCGGATTACATATTCAATTCATTCACTTTCTAGTTTATTACAACATCAATGGCACACGTCAGCAGTGGAACCATCTCGGCGTTATTCAAATCTCGCAATATTCTCCTTCAATTGCTCGCCAAACAAGGCATGGATGTATCAAATTACACCGACTATGGTGTTGCAGAAGTCCAGACCATGTATGCAAATAACCAACTGGACATGCTTCTTACCACAGAAAAGGACGTTCATCCCACACGCAAGGTATACGTCAAGTATTATTTAGCCAAAACACTTCGCCGAGAGAATATTAACCATATGATCGACGACCTCTTCTATCTGGAACAGGTGCTTCAACCGACCGATACTCTGATTATTGTCATGAAACAGGAGGTGAATGACACACTCGTCGGTATTCTCAATGAGATTTGGGAGAAGGATCGGATCTTCATTGTGATTCATTCACTCGACCGACTTCAATTCAACCTACTTGAGCATCAATACGTTCCAGAGCACGTGGTTCTCAACGAAGCAGAACAAGAGCAAGTGCTCAAGAAGTACAATATTACAGACACGAAGCAGATGCCGAGTATTTCACGATATGATCCGGTGGCGCTTGCGATCGGACTACGACCTGGACAAATATGTAAAATCACAAGATCAAGCAAGACGTCAGTTACAAGCTTGTTTTACAGGTACTGTGTGGCGAATTAATTCGCTTCATCATGAATTAATGTTGTTATTTTTTATATAGGATATATAACTGTGTGTGATTATCATAAATGGCGTGTGACAATAATAGTAAATTTCGAATTAAGACAAAAGAAGCAGAAGAGATTACTGCGTCAAATAAAAGTTTAATAGATGTATGCACTGCAACAAAAATCCTTGATCGTTTGCATAAAGAGTTTACAGAACAGTATGTGGCTACCGAAGAAACTGGCAAAACAGTAATTAAAGATATACATAAGAATAACCCAACATTTTTTTTGAGAAAACAACCAAATCTGGCAGGATTCAACAGTGAAACAGCGGGTGGGACAATCGATCGATTCTATAACTTATTTACAAAGGTAGATGAAAATGATCCAGTATATCGTGGTGCAGTTAGTGCCATTATGAAGGGTGAATATGATACCCAAGCAGCGACTTATTTGAAGTATCCCGATTCAATACGCACTCAAACTGATTTTTCAAACCCAAGTAACTTTAAAGGAGTATATGGACTTGTCCGAGTGAATGAAATATTGGAAAAGAAAATTGCTGATACTGTAAATAGCTTACGCGGTGATCCAACCTCAAACGTATTAGATGACGCGAAACATTATGATAAACGTCAAGAAATAAAAAAGACATTTGAAGAGATTGCAAGTCGAGAGAATCAGATTTATCGAGAGAAATTTTTGAATATTATATTGATTGTTGTTGGAATCTTTATAATCAGCACACAACTCGTACAAAAATACTTTTCGTCTGGCGGAGGTGATGGTGGTTTTGGCTCATTCGGAAGCGGATTTAGTGGTGCTGGAGGTTGGTTATCAACACGATTTGGAAGCGGTAGTGGAGGATTATTTAGTAGATTCGGTGGTTTAGGTCTAGGAAGTAGCGGACGATCACGTGTAGGTAACCTTTTTACGAATAGTCCATATAAGTTGGAAACGCGTGAATAGTTTCAATATATGTTATAATATTCATAATATATAACATATAATGTCATCATATCCAAATAAAGATCAGGTATTATTTCCGAATGCATCACCTGAGTCTCTTGATAATTTTGAACACAAAATGAAGCAATTGAAAGAAGGACTTAAGGTTGAAAGTGACGACGGATTAAATAAAGCAATGTCATCACTTATGACAGAATATGCAAAAGATATGAAGGCGTCGGAAAAGAAGAATCAAGAAGGAATGCTTACCGGAACATCCATGAACACAAATTTACTAGAAGGTGATCTAATCAATTATTCTCGTAATGATATCACTAAAAATCCCATTCAACCCTTTACAGAGCAACTTCAAAAATTGGATGAAAGTGTCGGTGTCGTTTCTTATAAGGAGGGTCTCACGAATGATGATCGACCGCGATTGACTGTTAATCCAACAACAGTAACAAGTGCGACAACTGGAACTACAAGCGCTGGAAAAAGTCAGAAGTTGATTGATCTTGAAACTCGATTGAGTGCACTGACTACAGAATATACAACCCAATACCGGTTTTATACAGATGACTTAATGACACGTTCGCAGTTCTTACAAACCAACACACAATATCTGAATAAAGTGATTCGTGATATTTCATATGTTGGTTTAGATGCAAGTGCCGCATATTATTATGTTAATCCGTTCGGATATACTCACCGTTACGCAGATCTTTCATCGGTGATGTTATATGATTCTGCAACTTGCCCACAAATAAAGCGTGACGAAGCATATTTGAATACGGATGTTTTGAATCCATTCAAAATGACACCTCAATCATATATTGATATCAGTGGCGGAACTGCTGGAGGCGGATTTAGCCGTTTTAAGAATTTGAATAGTTACAATATGGCAGGATATATTCCATGTATTGCTGCGAGGAATATAAAGTTACCCGGATCAACGGCATCAGAAGATAAATACGCATGGGTTGATACTGAAGGAAGAAAACATATATATTCACCGGGAGTTTGGCCAGAAAAAAGACATCCAACGTGTATCAATACAGTCGTTGGTGATCCGATCGTAGTGACTGCAAATCAATATAATTCACTGCCTACTGCAGAAGATCAACCTATGGGTGAAAATAGTGAATGTTTTCGTGTGAATGTATCACCAACTATCCATTCTAAATTGGCAGAGATTAAGAAAAAAATAGATGATACAGTGGAAGAAATAAAGAAAGAGAATCAGAGTATCGTGAACAATGTGGCAAACACTACAATTGTGCGCCGAGAGAAAACATCTGCTGAAAAATTAGCATCATTAGATGATACTATTTTAGCCAAAATAAAACAGTTATTGGGTGATTCATATTATCCATTAGTGTATGTTTTTTGGTGTTTTATTATTTTGATCGCAATTCTCGTAATATTTAAGTTTGCATTCATGTTTTCATCTCCAGGTGAAAATGGAGGAGGAGAAGGCGGCGGTGAAGGCGGTGCAAGTATTCCATTATTAGGAGTTGTGATTATGGCATTGATCGTGATTTTTGCAGTGTATTATTACTTTTCATATACGTATAACTTGAGTACATCAAGTAATGCACGATATTCTGTTATATAATAACGATTGAACGAATCATGAAGGAGGTAAACGAATGATAATTATAAAATAGCATTGTCGAACAGGAATGTATTCTATGTTATATGTATCAGTATAATACAGAGTAAAATGAGTAACTCAGATTATTCACGATTATTAACAAAAATGGCTGAGTTGAAAGAGCTGGAAGGTCAATATAAAGAAATAACAAGTAAATACAGACCTGCAACAGCGACGCAAGAGAAAGCAACTTACAATCAGCTCGACGATAAAAATGCCATGTCAACCACAGCAACACCACTCGTTACTCGTCCAGGTGATGACCATCAAAAAGTTTGGAAATATGTAGGAAAAATACAACCGGACGCATCAAATACGAAAGATGGAAATTCTTTGAAATGCTGGAATTTAGCAGCAAATGATACACGTTTGTTCAAAAAAGTTGTTTACACAGGTGATGCGGAGTTTGGTTCAAATCCTGGACAACAAGAATGGAATAACCGATGTTATGGTTTAATATATGACGCATCCGATAATGGCTTTGATGATACTACATCCACTGGATACACAACGATGACCGGAAAGACTGGAAACCCGGCAACTAACATTTACACGAAATTAGGAATAGGAAGTAATAAAGATCTAGAAAATATTGCAGGTGCTGCAAAAGTAAATGATATACAGGGACGCGTAAATTCTTTAATACGAGAGATTGTTGAAGTATCTGAAGCTGGAATCAATGCAGATTTGAATGAACTGGTTAAAGCTTCTACCGAGTCAAATGAACTAGTCAATAATATTCATAAATATATGAACAAGGGTGCTCAAGAGACCGAACAATATAATCGTTTAGTTAAAAAACGTAAAAACATGAACAGTACTTACTCGGAAGTCAATGAACAAAGAACATTATTTGCAAGGAAATACCGTTTTATATTTTATGTATTCATTGCGATATTCATTATTGGTGGATATGCATTTTATACATCAAAAATACCGGCTTTAGAACAGCTGATGCAATTAAAAGAAATGTTTCAAACTGGATGGTGGACGAGATGGTGGGTCATCACTATTGTAGTCGTAATATTCATATTGTCATCGTTTGGATGGGATATGAAAGGAAATATTATGATGGTATTTCGTTACATTAGTGATCCTGAGTTTTGGACTGGTCAAATGTGGTGGTTAGGTGTTTCTTTCTTATTATTACTGATTGTTTTCTTCCATGCAACATTCAAGTCATTTTTTGTAGATTTTGATGCAAGTATGAAAGAGGTACAAGATGGATTAGATAATGATTCATAATATAGTTTTATCCTTGTAATAATATTCCTTGATATATATAGTAGTCTCTGTGATCATCAATTACTATATATAATGTTTTACCAAAATTCCAATGATTTAGTAAAAATTGCAAGTGGTAAATCAGGGCATGTGCAAAATTCACACGAAACTCGTGGGATACTATTAGATCAAGTTCATATAAATAATGATATAAATGATCCAAATTTGAATACAGGAAATATCAATACTAATAGCCGTGCTGAATCATTGAGTATTGGTAAAGTATTTCAAAATATGATTCAAACCATGTTCAAAGATGTTTCAGTCGTTGAAGGAATGGAGGGTGCCGGAGAAATGAATAATAATAAAGACGGTAAAGGTGGTGGTACGTACAATCAATCACAAGGGCTGAAAGCACAGGTTGACCAGGAAAAAGATTACAAGAAACAAGAAATCGACCATATTAACCGAATGAATTCAATTGTCGATTTGATTGATTTAGATGAGAAAAATCGACGACAACGATGGACACAAGTGATCGATGGAAATGGAGTATCAAAGTATGGGTATATTACGAAAGACGGTATTTTTCAGATATGGCTTCATCCTTCTTCTGTTGAAAACAATCCGACGGATTGGCTTCAAACCGAGAGAATGAAACAGAATTCTGGTGTCATTGGATGTCCAGCAGAATCTACGGCTGTTCAAAAAATCAATATCGCTGGAACATGGGACGAATTAAAACCGTATGAAATGGCATACGGTCCGAATGATACTGATAAGCAAAATCCTCTTTTCATGATGATAAATACTGGAGTTCGTGATCCAAAAAATACACCGAACCGTGATGGTTTATTTTCATGTCAAAATGAAAGTAAAAATATCTTTGTAAGCCAGCGTCCATCTGCCGATTTTCAATTCACCGGTCAAGGAGTCGATACACTTGAAATGGGCTGTTACACAATACCCAATAATATTTCAGATAAAGACTTTGAAGCCAGAGGATTCAAGTTTCAAGAAGACTTATTTGAAGCATCGATTTCACAATGTAAGCGACGTGCAGAAGATCTTGGTAGTTCGTATTTTATGGTATCTGCTCCAGAAAAAGGAAAACCAGCGAATCGTGGTGGATGTTGGGTTTATACTCGTTCTGGAAAACCAAATATAAATGGAATACTCACTTTTAACTCGAATGGTTCAAAGTGTTATAGAGTACACAACCAAGAAGACGATGAAGACGGTTTTATGAAATCATATAACCCTTCCGATTTGAAACGTTTATACGGAAGGGAAGAGTCTTATAATGACAGAAGTGTCGCTCTTTACTGTCTAAAAACCGGTGGACTTACTGGTGTCGATAATTTTAACCGGAATGGTCGTGGTTATGTGGGACGTATTGCATATATTGATTATAATGGAGAAAGACGTAATTATCCATCATCCACACTTTCTTTCAAAAAACCTACAAAATCAAATCCAGGATCCTATATCAACTTGGGTAATTATGATACTCGCTCTCTTGAAGATTCATATGCTCTTACACAAATTACCCCAGGAAAAGCAAATGCCGCAGGTAATTTGCTCTACCGAGCTAGCCGGGATGGTTGGGCACCTCAAACGTGGTGGAGACAATGTGCGAATAAAGGACCAACTTATACCCGCGCGATTTTGTGGGATGGACGGCATCTTGGCTCTTACAATTCTAAGAGCTGGCAATATACCGGTTATTGGTACTGGTTTCATGATACAGAATCATTTGTCTATGATGGCACGCGTAAGTCATATGGATACAATAGTATTTGGGGTAGTGGTAATTATACACATCTGGCAAGCGATGATCGTTATTTTCCATATTTTGCAGGATATGATATGATTATTTGGGGACAAGCTGTGTATACAATCGGCGCTGCAATGCATAGCGATAATAATGGTATTGGACCGATGGGAACTCGAAGATGGCGATGGGAATGGAATGGATGGTGGCTTCGAGACCTTGAAACATATGAAGTTGATTCAAGTCGTTTCCCCCAAACAAACCCGCCTGAATATGAACGCAAGTTACGCACATTAGCAGTCGGCCAAAGCGTTAGTGCTACATTTGATCAATGTCGATATATGTGTGATGCTGATAATAATTGTGGTGGATATGTATACACCAAAGGAAATGCCGGATCAACGGGTCAATGTGAGTTGAAACACCGTAGAAAGATGTATCCAGTGGGACTTCGTGTAGCTGATCCAACAAAACAACTTATGTTAAAGGTACCGACAATTAATAATTCGATTACAGATGAAGCGTGCAAAGGGAGAAACGGTAGATACCGACAAGTAAATACTGCACAATATTTGCATTATCCATACACAGGAGAAATGTCTGGAAGTTCTAAATGTGACATCAAAAAAATCGTACCAAAGAAGGGCAGTTTAAACGCACAAAATGCAGCATCGATGATTAACTCTGTCAATACTGCCTTTAATGATACACAAGCAAATATAGATATATTCCGTTTTCAATTAAGCTCTGGTAAGGGAAAGAAAGGTAAGCATGTAATGTATGGACCTTGGGTTGGAAGAGAAGTCGACACGGAGTTAAAGACATTAGAAGATGGACGAGGCGTTCACGTGATTCAAGATGGAGATTATACCAAAATGGTTTCAAAGGATGGAAAGGAAGAAAAATATTATGTCGGTAAAATAAACGAATTGAATCAAGAAAAGTGGAATAATAGTGCCAGCACTGGTGGTGGAAAGTACTTAATCAAAGTTGTTATACCGCCAGGACCAGCTACCGCCGAAGACATGACAAAGGATGCAAAGGAAGGTTTTGAAACGATCAGTGAGAATGAACCATATTCAAAAATAATGGAGAAGGTTCAAAAAGATCTTACGAGAATTGCGAATTCAGAATATCAGCGAGAGCGCATTATTGCTATGACAGAAGAGACAAATAAGCAATTGATCGCGGAGTCATACAAATTTATTCTTTGGAGTATTTTAGCAATTTTGGTCGTATTGGCGCTTATAAAATTAAAAGAAATGTTTGGTCAAGATGACGCCGACGAAGATGGTGGCGATAACGGTGAAGGAGGAATTTTAGCAACAATCATGGGATTATTTGGTATCGGAAAAGTAGATACTAGTGATATCGCAGATAAAACTGCCGATGTCAAAGCTGGGTTATCTTCTGCTGGTGATGAAATAATGAAAGCAAGTGATGAATTGTCTACAAATATCACTGAAGGAGCTGACAATTTAGTTAATTCTGTAAGTGACGCAGCAACAGGTGCTGTTGAAGGCGCAAAAGGCCTTGCTGATAAAGTTAGCGAAACCGCTACAGATGCTGTAAATAAGGTTGGTGATAGTGTAAATGGCTCATCTGCACCAACAACTGGTGGTCGTGGTAGTTCCGGTCGCAGTAAGAGGAAATAATTATATAATTAGTATTTATGGATTGTAGATACAAATTATAACAATGGTATATCAACTCTCAGAGAAGAATCAAATATTGGTCGCATTATTTGGAATTGTTGTTTTATGCGCTGGCAAATTATTCAAAGACTATCTTAATCGTAGAGGATATATCGAAGGATTGCAGGTTAGTACTGAAACAAGCCCGTACGCAGTACTTCGACGTGGGACGACTGAATCACTCGCAACCGTTTATTTAATTATAACATTGGGTAAAGATTTACCGATTGGAGGAAAGATAGAAGTAGCGTGGACTGCGACGGATGGGGCAATCAACGTAGATAATATCATATTTTCGACAGACCAAACGAAATATACTGCAACATTGGAGAGTGAAAGTGGAGGAACTAAATCACCATTTTCCAATGCGGCTCTTGTTGCAAATAAGGTAACATTTACTGCGACTGCTGCACTTACAACTGGATCATGGATTCGAATCACTATTAATAAGGCAATTACATTAAAGGCTGGTATTGATGCAGAACCAACATTGAAATTTACAGTCACCCCTAATAATGGCGAAGCTGCTGTATCTAGAGACCTGAAAGTATATAAAGCCGATACTCAAGCGGGAAGTGGTGATTTCGTTTCTAGCACAAGAGTCACTGCATCTGATATACGAAAAGCGATCGAAACAATCGATCAGCGTTTGAATGCAACTCCTCCTCCTACCGATTCAGACCGTATTGCTTTACTTGAAGCACGTTCTTCACTTGTAAGTATGCTGGCATCGACTTATGGAACTGTGAAAGAAGCCGGCCAAGTGTTCGACTCAGAAGCATTATATAAGGCACAGAAAACAGCTATCGATTTCATTAAAAAAGAGAGGGCTCGTGCTGAGAAAAACGCGATGCTACTTTCAGAGGATAACTCGAACAAACGCCGTATGGCCCAGGTCAATACATATTATACCCGTCATTATGAAGCCAATACGGATGTTATGAAGAATATTATTTATGTTTCAGTTGCACTTATTATATTAGCAGTATTGCGTAATAAAGAACTTATTCCTGCATCTATCTCTACTTTAGGAATTATTTTGATTCTGACATTTGGAGGTATTGTCATTGGAACTCAAGTGTACGATATTGTACGCCGCAACGATCATGACTTCGACAAGTACGACTGGAACTTTAATGAAGACGAAATGAACCGAAAACAGCTTGTTCAACAGAATACCGATCCAGCCAATCTCTCGGAAATGGGAATGGGAGCGGCACCATGTTATGGTCCTGGTTGCTGCGATATCGGAACGACCTGGGACAATGACTCGAAGAAGTGCGTTCCATCTGTTTCTCGCATAAAAGGAACTGCAACTTGGGTTCCAACTTCTCCTGGAAGCGCTTCTGGAAATCTCGAAATTACGATTACGGTTTCTTCTACAGGAGCTTTGGTTGCAAGTACTGGTAGAATAATGATTAGTCTTCCAGATGGATTATTTACAGGCAATCCAGAAGCATCAGGTGGTGTTAGTGTAATTGGATCACCTACTACAAAATTAATAGAACTTACCACTACCGCAAAAGTTGATGCAGGTACAACGACTCCGAAAATTACGATTAAAGGATTATCGTTATCTAACGGATATTCGTCATTGTCAAAAGTAATTAAGGTGAAAACAAGTGCAGATACAAATGAAACTGGTATAACAATATCTGGAATATAATGTAATTGTCTCTTGTATTATAATCTAACAATTATAGTAGTTTATAATATCATCAAAAATGGGTAAATTAAATATCGAAGATTCAAAAGGTATCAAACCAAAACCAAAAGAGCAGGCCAGAAAAGGAAAAGCAACCGCCGGAGCAGCCGCTGATGCAAATGCAGCTGCGGTGAAAATGACGGACGGCAATCGTCCGATTGAAGAAGTTATTGCAAAATCACAAGGCGACTTGATCAAAATTCGTCGAATCATTAATGAAGGTGGTTATTCTGGCCCTCAAAAAGACAAATATCTTATCAGTCTACATCATGCAGAATGGATACAAGCCCGAAATAAATATATAGACTGCGATCGTAATATTGAGAAGAAAAGCATTGAATATACAGCTTTAGTGAAAGGAAAAGCACAGGGCCACGAAATTATTAAAGCGCATAATGAATGGGACGAAATGAAAAATAAATGCAGCAATAGTGGAAGAGAACTAATGGATAAAGCGGTTCAATATGTAGAAACAGACCGTCGTGTTCGTGAAAATAAAAAAAAGGAAGATAGCATTTACACGCCAGTACAGGGATTCCAGGTTAGCCGTGAAGGGTTTATGGTTGGAGAAGAACCGGTGAAAGAAGGATTCGATTTTTATGAAGAACATACAGTAGCGGTGAATGCACCGATTGGAATTGAACCGAATCGAGTTCCGCGTTATAATGTTCGTCTTCCTCTTCTTTCGGATGACAATTCGATTCGATCTACAGGTGATGGAAAAACAATTATTCCATGGGATCAATATTACGTTGATTGTTCTCAACAAGACGCAGGTAAGGAGCAATGTACATTAGCGGTAAATAAGAAGAATGAATACATTTCCGGAATAAATAAGAATTTTGAACGAGCAAATCGATTATTGAATACATATTATAATGTATCGAATAAAAGTGACAGCCAGTCTAAGTTGACATTGTTAGAAGAGGCCGACATAAAATCGATTCTTGAAAATCAGAAAAAGAATATTGCACTCATCAAGCAGAATGCATTGTATGATTATGAGGAATATAATAGTCTTGCTTTTTATGAAGACCTCGTATTGTTTTTGTATTATGCGTTATTTCTCATGTTTCTATTTATTTCTATACGAGAGTATTTCACAACGAGTTCTTATAATTATTTAAATATTGTGATATTGATCTTACTTGGAACTTATCCGAAATACATTCTGATTGCTGTATTGTGGATATTGAATGGTTTAACAAAAGTAACCGATGCGTTAGGTTTAAAGAATGTAAACTTTTGGAAATAGACTAGCAACGCCATTAGCGCCTTAGTAGTCTATGAATGATCACTGCCACTATCTTCTTCACCTTCCCCGCAATATTCTTCATCATCGTCATACAATATCCGACATTTCCGCCATCCTTTCGTCGTGAGTTTTCCGAACTTCTTCGTCATATAGTCGTATAGTTCATTGCCTTTCGGGATATTCTTACCGTGTTGAACGATATACCATTTCTTGAATTCTTCATAGACTTCCGTCTTCTTGATATAAGTATCCTCATCCGCTGCACGAATCTTGTCGCGCAAGAACTCTGACAAGTAATCCTGAGTATTGCGATACTTGTTGCTGCTTGCAGTCACTGCTGCACATGTCTTCACTTTACCATCCGTTTCAAATGCCTTCTTGACGAGCATCGCCATAAAGACATTTACCCACGTCTTGATCTTGACATCCAGATTCTTATCGATGAGGAACTGATAGGGTTCTTCCGGATCATCCTTTTTCGGGTCTTCACAGAACTTCGACTTATAAGGACACAGGCGAATACGACGCCACGTGCCGTCATCATTGCTCTTAATATCGAAGAGGACGTTCGTGCATACAACCAACTTGAACTGTGGAACGAATGTGATCGTATTTTTGAAGAGCGCACGAGCAGTCATGTCATCGCCACCGGTGATTTCTTTCAAAATACCCTCATTGATGCGGTCGCCCTTCGTTGGTTCTTGCATAACTGCATATCTCACACCTTTCAACACTGCCAGTTCTGGTGAAGCACCGCCAATCATCGCGCGTTTCTGTGTCACTGCCGTAATGGGTAGAACCGCCTTATATTCTCCAAGACAAGCAGACATGAGTTCGATCAACTTCGATTTGCCGTTACTACCACCACCAATATAGATATTGAATGTTTGCTCACGATTTGTCCCGATCAGTGTAGACGCAAGATGCTCCCACATGTAACTCCTGAGTTCTTCTTCTGGAAAGAGTTGCGCCATAAAGTCGTTGATTTCGTTGATTTGCTGGCGATGTTTGTCGGAGTCAAGCGGAATATAATCGATTTTCGTGGTTTTCGAGAGGTTATCGTCTGGCTGACCGCGGCGAAATGTCTTTGTGTTGAAATCGACCACACCGTTTTTGAAACAAAGGAGTTCAGGCCGTGTGTCGATCTTGTCGATAAAGTCCTTGTCGTAGAACTGTTCACGTACCTCACGCATAATATTATTCTTGAAACTCGTTGTTTTGAGTTTGGTGCAGATATCCACGATTCTTCGCGACTTTTTCCGTGCATTCGTATACTGGTCAGAAGTAGGATCCAAACCAGATGTCATATCCATAATATCGCGATGTTTCTTCGTGTAGATGTCGTGCATATCTTTCGAAATCAGCGCACGAAGCGAGTTGCCCTGGTCGCATTCTACCCACCGATTTTTCTCGAACTCATACCACATGTTATCCTTCACGCTAACGCATACGAAGCGGTCCTTGAAAATCGTGTACAACACCGTCGCCAAATCTACATCAGTCGACGCGTCATTCGTCGTCTCGTTGCAAATCGTCTGATGAATGAAATTGTCGATGGTTTCGTTTCGAATTCGGGCATAGTCTTCGGGGCAGTCATTCTTCGCCCAATACATAATCGATCGGCGTGTAAGACCATCCGGACTATACGGAAAGTTACACCATGTATCATAATGCCGCATAATATGTGCATACGAGAACTTCGAAGATTTCGCGCTGAAAAGCATCCACGTCAAGAACAGTTTGTCGCTTGTGTTATGCAATGCTAACCCGACGCGAAGCCATTTATCATACGGATCGTAATATTGCGACGGGAGTGCCATTGTATAGTAATGCGTTTCACGGATTTCATATTCTTTCGGTTCAAGTGCGTTCAACATCACTTCAACTGCCATTGCAAGTTCTGCCTGATTCGTTATTTTATCCATCATGATCACGCCATTATGCGACATTAACGATTCAGCACCACTTGTACCCACTCCACCAGCACCGCCACCTACGAGACCATTTGTTACTACCAAACGAAGTCGCTTGCCTCCACCATCTGCTCCACCTGCGCCGCCACCACCGCCACGCATTCCTCGTTGCTGATTCAGAAGTGCATCGTATTCTGCCTTCAAAGCTGCATTATCTGGTAACAAGGTAAACGACGGATACTCATTATCGATTCCGGGAGAGGTTTGTACTGATAGTTTGGAGAAATTCTCCTTCACGTTGAATTTGCTTGTCTTCTCTTCTTGGCACATCCACGCGCCCTCTTCATCATCTGGGTCATGCATCATGATAAAGTGATACTTCAACATGTACGCCTTGTGTCCAGGTTTGCGCGATCCGTATA
>Ga0078894_10000271_pt1 | contig 35171 bp, 30 predicted proteins | sample LauGreSu1BDMLBSD_2_FD_67506 | JGI IMG/M metagenome (GOLD analysis project Ga0078894, IMG submission 67506) | Freshwater lake microbial communities from Lake Michigan, USA - Su13.BD.MLB.SD (version 4) (version 4) | ecosystem: Environmental > Aquatic > Freshwater > Lake | place: Lake Michigan... | reverse complement strand
AATTTTAGGTCCTGCTCTAAACTTTTTAGTGGACTTTCTTTTGGTTTTTGAGGCTGATTTTCGCCTTCGGGATTCAATAATTCTTCGATATTCATTTTTTCAATACCAATAAAGCCACGTTTTCGACGTGTTGCGTTTGCGGAAACATATCTACCGGACGGATACGCTTGACTTCGTATTTCTCTTGCAGCAATACAATATCTCTTGCCTGAGTAGCTGCATTACAACTTACATACACAATTTTACTAGCCTCCATTTCCAACAAGCGTGCCACCACATCGGCATGCATACCGGCTCTTGGTGGATCGGTAATTACCACATCGGGCTTGCCATGCTGAGCAATAAACTCGGCAGTCAGAATATCTTTCATATCGCCGGCATAAAACGTAGTGTTGTTAATGCCATTTAATTCAGAATTGATCTTGGCATCTTCAATGGCTGTAGGCACATATTCAATGCCCACAACTTGTTTTACCTCACGGGCCACAAAATTGGCAATGGTGCCGGCACCGGTGTATAAATCGTAAACCAAATCGTTGGCGTTTAAGCCGGCCATGTGGCGGGTAATTTTATACAATTCGTAGGCTTGCGCCGAGTTGGTTTGGTAAAAAGATTTAGCCCCGATCTTAAATTTCAGGCCTTCCATCTCTTCAAAAATATGATCACGACCTTTGAATACTACAATATCCTGATCGAAAATGGTGTCGTTTCGCTTTTGATTGACAATGTACAGCAACGAAGTGATTTGTGGGAAAGCATCTTTTAGATGGTTCATCAACCCTCTGATCTGTTCTTCATCTGCGTAAGCGAAAACCACGATCACCATCAATTCGCCGGTAGAAGCGGTACGGATAATGAGGTTGCGCAAAGCCCCCTCGTGGTTTCGCAAATCGTAATAGCTTAAACTGTTTTTCAAACTATAATCCCGCACTGCATTTCGAATAGCATTTGACGGGTCGGCTTGTAAAAAGCAATGTTGGATATCTAAAATTTTATCAAAACGGCCGGGCACGTGAAAACCCAAAGCATCCAGGCTTAAGCTATCGCGATTGGCCATATCGGCGTCATCCAGCCAGCGTTTGTTCGAAAAAGTAAACTCCAGTTTATTGCGGTAGTATTGCGTTTCGCTCGAACCCAAGATAGGCTCAGCGTCTTTCACATCCACCTTGCCCAAACGTTCTAAGGCATTAAGTACGGTTTTTTGCTTGTAACGCAATTGAGCTTCGTAGCTCAAATGTTGCCATTTACAACCGCCGCAAGTGCCAAAATGGGAACAAAATGGTTCAACACGGTCGGGAGAATGTTTAACGAAGCTGGTAATTTTTGCCTCTGCCAGATTTTTTTTGAGACGGGTAATTTGAATATCCACCACATCGCCGGGAACGGCTTTCTCAATAAAAATAACCAGATCTTGGTGTTTACCTACACCTTTTCCTTCCTCGGCAATATCAATAACTTCAATGTTTTTTAAAAACTGGAGTTCGGCAGGCACTTTCTTCATGGCTGCCAAAATTACGCTTTAATTCGGATTGCTAAAGCCTCGGGCCTAGTTTATCACTTGAACAAACAAGCTGGTCTTGATAACCTGATATTGTTTGAGACTTCTTACCGCGGGGGCTTTAACCGGTGTGCCGTCGAACAGAGAGAATTTGGCCCCGCTACATGGGTCGGTCACCGTAAGGCTGGGATCGTCTAACGTAACAGCACATTTTTTCTCCGGATTTACAGAACTGCATCGGTCGTAGGCCACTAGTCCTTTACCGGATGCGTTGTAGATAATCAACCCTGCTACGCCTTGTCCATTTACTAAAACGGCTCCCCCAGGAGTATTTAGAGCGCTTATGCTGGGGTCATTGGCCGGAATGCTGTAATTCACATACACATCAGGAATTCGGGATCCGTCATCTTTGGCACAGGCGCCAAAGAACAAGATGAGGGCCACCAATAAACTTCTGAGGTTCATGTTTTAGCTAATCTCTGAGGAGAATTGTTTTAAGAAACGAATATCGTTTTCAGAGAATAAACGTAAATCTTTGATCTCGTATTTTAAGTTCGTGATCCGTTCAATTCCCATACCGAATGCAAATCCGGTATATTTTTTTGAATCAATACCGCAGTTCTCCAGTACATTTGGATCTACCATGCCACAACCTAAAATCTCTACCCAACCTGAACCTTTGCACATGTTACAACCATCACCTTTGCAAATGCTGCAAGAAATGTCCATTTCGGCCGAGGGCTCGGTAAAAGGGAAATAAGATGGACGGAAACGCACTTTGGTTCCCTCACCATACAATTCCTGTACAAAGTAATACAGCGTTTGTTTCAGGTCGGCAAAAGAAGCGTTTTCATCTACATACAACCCTTCAATTTGATGAAAAAAGCAGTGCGCTCTGGCAGAAATGGCTTCGTTACGGTATACGCGACCCGGCATTATTGAACGGAATGGTGGTTTACCTTGTTCCATCATGCGTACCTGCACCGATGAGGTGTGGGTACGCAGGGCGATATCGCCTTTTTCGCCACCTTTTTTAATAAAGAAGGTGTCTTGCATGTCTCTTGCAGGGTGCTCTTCTGGAAAGTTCAATGCAGAGAAATTGTGCCAATCGTCCTCAATTTCTGGTCCTTCAGCTACGGTAAAGCCTAATTTTTTGAAGATTTCTACAATTTCACGTCGTACCAAAGAAAGTGGATGACGGCCGCCCAGTTCCATGCCTTCTCCCGGGAGAGTTAAATCGGTATCGATGGTTTGTGTTTGGGTACTCGATTCGAAGCTTTCTTTCCATTCCTGGTATTTGGCTTCGGTACCTTGTTTAAATTCGTTCAATACTTTACCATACAAGCGTTTTTCTTCAGGTCCTACCGATTTAAATTCATCAAAAAGGTCTTTGATAATCCCTTTAGAACCTAAAAATTTAATACGAAACGTTTCTAATTCATCTGCATTTGCGGGATGAAAAGCATTGATTTCCTTATTGTATTGATCGATTTTTGCTTGCATGTTATTACTGAATGCCCCAAAATAGGCAATTTTTCTGGTTTACTTAATTACGCCTAATTCCTTACCCACCTTGGTGAAAGCAGCAATAGCTTTATCCAAATGGTGTTGCTCATGCGCTGCGGATAGTTGTACCCGGATGCGTGCTTTTCCTTGCGCAACCACCGGGTAATAGAAGCCAATTACATAAATTCCTTCTTCGAGCATTCGGGTGGCGAATTGCTGAGCCAGCTTGGCATCGTAGAGCATTACCGGCACAATCGGGTGAACGCCCGGTTTAATATCAAAGCCTGCTTCGGTCATTTTCTGACGGAAGTATTGTGTATTGTGTTCCAGTTTATCGCGTAGTTCGGTTGTTTCGCTCAGCATATCCAATACCGCGATGGAACCACCCACGATAGACGGAGCCAAGGTATTGGAAAATAAATAAGGACGAGAACGCTGACGAAGCAGATCAATAATTTCTTTACGCCCAGAAGTAAATCCGCCGGAGGCGCCACCTAAAGCTTTACCTAAAGTTCCGGTGATAATGTCAATCTGCCCCATTACACCATGATGTTCATGGGTTCCGCGACCGGTTTTACCTAAAAATCCGGAACAGTGGCATTCGTCAATCATCACTAAAGCCTGGTACTTTTCTGCCAAAGCGCAGATTTTGTCTAGTTGTGCAATGGTGCCATCCATAGAGAAAGCCCCATCAGTTACTATAATGCGGTGGCGCAGATTTTGTGTCGCTTGTAATTGTGCTTCCAAATCGGCCATGTCATCGTGCTTGTATCGATAGCGTTGTGCTTTGCACAAACGTACCCCGTCAATAATAGAAGCATGGTTCAATTCGTCAGAAATGATCGCATCCTGCTCGTTGAACAAAGGCTCGAAAACTCCACCATTCGCATCAAAGGCAGCTGCATATAAAATGGTATCCTCGGTGCCTAAAAATTCAGATATTTTTCGTTCCAGCTCTTTGTGAATATCCTGTGTTCCACAGATAAAACGCACCGAAGACATGCCATATCCATGCGTATCGATGGCTTTTTTGGCTGCTTCGATTACCTTTGGGTGAGAGCTTAAGCCGAGGTAATTGTTCGCACAGAAATTGATTACTTGCTGTCCTCCGGCAACCGTGATGTCAGCTCCCTGCGGTGAAGTAATTATGCGCTCAGTTTTGTATAAGCCAGCCTCTTTGATGGCTTTTAGTTCATCTTGTAAAACGGGTTGTAACGTTTTGTACATGCTTTAATAATTGAAGTGTAAAATTAAACAAATAGTCCTAATTGCTAACCCTCAATTGTGCAATTGGTTTGTAACCTTTGTGCTAAAACTACATCTTAGCTGTACAAGCCAGTTATGAAGCATTTAGTATTAGGTATTGCGCTCAGCCTCTCTTTGACTTTTAGTTTTGGACAGTCTGTTAATTTGAGTGGGAAGATAACCGACGAAAAGGGTGTTCCCATTCCTTTTGCGAGTATTTACATCAAGAATACTTCTAAAGGCACTTCAGCTAATGCCGAAGGGGAATACCGATTAATTTTAAGCCCGGGCAAGTACGATCTGGTTATTCGGGCACTGGGTTATCAACAAAATAATCAGCGAATTGAGTTCAGCGAGCCTACACAGATAAACTTTGTATTGCAGACTGAGTCGTTCAAACTGCAGGATGTAGTGATTAGGGCAGACGGGGAAGATCCGGCCTATGCCATTATCCGTCAGGCCGTTAAAAAACGTAAATCACACCTTAACGAAATAAAGTCTTACCAAGCCGATGTGTACATTAAAGGACTTCAAAAATTAGTTGCGGCTCCTAAAAAATTTATGGGGGTAAATATCGATGAAGTAGGTAAGCAGCTTGGTTTAGACTCAAACCGTAGGGGAATTATTTACTTGTCAGAATCCGAATCTAAATTGAGTTTTGAACGGCCTGATCAATACCGCGAAGAAATGATTTCTTCAAAGGTTTCGGGCAGTAACCGGGCTTTCAGTTTTAACCGTGCCACCGATCTGCAGGTCAATTTCTACGAAAATTTTCAGAATTGGGGTGGCCTAAGTTTAAGACCTCTGGTTTCGCCAATAGCAGACAATGCTTTGCTGTATTACGATTATAAATTTTTGGGTAATACCGTAGAAAATGGAGAAATGATCAATAAAATTCAGGTTATTCCTAAAAGAACTAGTGATCCTGTTTTCCAAGGTAATATTTACATTTTGGAAGATTCCTGGAGAATTCATAGCCTGGATTTAATGGTGACGAAACAAGCCAACCTGAATTTTGTAGATACTTTAAAAATTAGTCAGCAGTTTTTCCCTCTTCAGCGTAATTCATGGATGACTTCTAACTTGAAGTTCGAGTTTCAGGGAGGTTTTTTCGGGTTCCGTTTTGCTGGCTATTTCATCGCTATGTTTAAAAACTACGATTTGAATCCTCAATTTGCTAAAAAAGAGTTTAAAGAAGCGCTCAAAATCACTCCCGAAGTGAATAAAAAAGACAGTACGTATTGGAAAGACTCTCGTCCGGTTCCATTAACCGAAGAGGAACGACTCGATTACGAAAAGAAAGAGGCTTTGGCAACAAAACGCCAGTCTAAACCGTATCTAGATTCACTCGATCGGGAAAATAACAAACTCAAACCAGGTAAATTGCTTCTTGGAAGCGGCTTTACGTTCAGGAACCGCTACGAACGTAAATTTTATCAAGTCAACTCTTTGCTCGGTTCGGCCTATTACAATACCGTTGAAGGTTTTGGGATCGATTATGGGGCTTCGTACACCCGCCGAATTGATAGCGTGCTGAATAAATTCGTCAATTTATCCGGAAATCTGCGTTACGGATTCTCGAATCGACTTTTTACGGCCCGTATGTCTGCTGATTTCCCGCTAGCAAAACACTATACCGTGGCCTTGAAACTGGGTTCAGACCTTGTCGATCTTAATAGTCAAGGCTCGGTTTCTACACTGTTCAATTCCATCAATTCCCTTCTTTACGAAACCAATTTGCTCAAGCTGTACCAAAAAAGTTATGCATCGGCAGCAGTCAGCCGCCGAATACTTGGAAACGTGAGGGTGAACCTTAACCTGGAGTATGCCGACAGAACGAGCTTAGAAAACACCAGTACGTATCGGTTCCGCGATGTAAAAGACCGTGAATTTAGCTCCAATAATCCTTTCTCTCCTGACTTCGAACAGCAGTTATTCCCGCAAAATCAATCGTTCAAAGTCGGATTTAGAGCTTCGTATAATTTCAGTAACCGTTACGTCACCTATCCTTCGGGTAAGTACTTTTTAGCGTCTAAATACCCAACTTTGGGTATTCAATACCAAAAGGCTATACAAGGTGTTTTTGGATCGGATGCAGATTTTGATTTACTGAGTGTTGATTTATCAAAATCAGAAATCCCGATGGGTTTTTATGGTAAAACTACCTTTAGTCTAGCAGCAGGTAAGTTTCTGCGAAATCAAGTGCTGTATTATCCAGATTTCCACCATTTCTTAGGCAATCAAAACACGGTCTTCGAATCGAAAATAAATCGGTTTTTGTTCCTCGATTTTTACCGATTCAGTACGCCGGATAAGTATGTTGAAGCCCATTTGGAACACAATTTCTCAGGGTTTATTCTGAACAAAGTTCCACTAATCCGGAAATTAAAACTGCAGGAATTGGCAGGTGTGAACTATTTGAGCACTCCCGACCTAAACAACTACACAGAGTGGTTTGTTGGCTTGCAATTTCTAAACCTGAAGGCTTACTACGGCTGGTCCTATGCTGATGGCTCACCAGTACAAAGCGGCTTGCGATTTGCCGTGGGTTTGCGTTAGTGGTGTTCAATCAATATTAAACGTATATTTGCAATTCATTTAACGCTGTTTGCAGCAGCATCAATGATTATGAAAAAGTTCCAAACCTTGCTGTACTATTGTTACAGCCCTATCGAAAATGCCGAACAATTTGCGGCCGATCACTTAAAATTTTGTCAATCCCTGAACCTTGTTGGGCGTATTATTGTGGCCGATGAAGGTTTAAACGGAACCGTTTCGGGTACTGCCGAAGCCTGCAAGGCGTATATGGATGCCGTACATGCCGACCCGCGTTTTGCCAAAACCGATTTTAAAATTGATGAAGTAGAGGAACTCTCGTTTATCAAAATGCACTGCCGGTACAAATCGGAAATTGTGCATTCGGGTTTACGCGATCCTAACGTGATTGATCCTAATAAACAAACGGGTAAGCATTTGGAACCAGCTGAGTTTTTAGAAATGAAAGACCGCGACGATGTGGTTATCCTGGATGTACGTTCTGACTACGAGCACAATTTAGGTCGATTTAAGAATGCGGTTACCCTTGATATTGAAAATTTTAGGGAGTTCCCTGAAAAAATTAATGAACTGGCACAATACAAGGATAAAAAGATTCTGACTTATTGCACCGGCGGTATCAAATGCGAAAAAGCTTCGGCTTTGCTGTTAAAAGAAGGATTTAAAGACGTTTACCAGCTCCACGGTGGGATCATTAAATACGGCAAAGAAGTAGGAGGAAAAGATTTTGAAGGCAAATGCTATGTATTTGATAATCGGGTTGCAGTTGATGTAAATACGGTAAATCCCGTGATCGTTTCTACGTGTTACAATTGTGGCAAAACCACTCCTAAAATGATCAACTGTGCCAACCCAGAGTGTAACGAGCACTTTACGCAGTGCGACGAATGTGGCGATAAAATGCTGGGTTGCTGTTCAGTTGCCTGCATGGAGCACCCACGCCGCCGGGAATACGATGGCACTGGATATTACGTAAAAGTACCTCAGCCAGTAAATACCAAAAAGAAAAAAGCAGAAGGTTGTTTTGATGGTTTCGAAGACTAACAAACGATGGAAAAGCTCAAAGCGCATACCGGTGTATTGATTGCCTTGATCGTGCTAGCTGCATGGGCTTTTTCTTTGTACAGTCTTCTCCGATGGAATTTCTCCTGGACAAGCCCACTTACCTATTTGTGCATATTGGTGCAAATGCATTTGTATACCGGCTTGTTCATAACCGCCCACGATGCCATGCACGGCACCGTATCGGCAAATAAAACGCTCAATAATTTTATTGGTGGTTTGTGTACCATGCTGTATGCCTTGTTCCCATTCGGGAAATTGTATACCAAGCATCACGAACACCACCGTCATGTACACTCGGATGCTGATCCCGATTATTACGAAGGTGGATTTTTGGCCTGGTATATCAACTTCATTAAAACCTACATCACGTGGTGGCAGGTGGCTTTGATGGCTGGTATTTTCAATGTGCTTAAATTCTGGATTGCTGAACCGAATTTGATTATTTTTTGGGTTCTTCCTTCCTTATTGAGCACTTTGCAACTATTTTATTTCGGAACCTGGCTGCCCCATCATGGCGAACACGGCAATAAACACCAGTCCAGAAGTTTTCAAAAAAACCATTTTCTGGCATTTTTTAGCTGTTACTTCTTTGGTTACCATTACGAACACCACGATTCACCAGGAACACCTTGGTGGAGGTTGTGGGAATTGAAAGAAAAAAGCTCAAGTCTATAAGGGTGGTAAAACCTTTGTCATAAATGACGAGCAAGGCCCTGTGTACGGAGTAAGAAAGTACCTTTGCACCACATTTTCTAACTGTAGCATGAAAAAGACGATTTTTACACTTGCCCTGATTTTCAGTTTCATGGTTTCTTGGGCACAGCGTACAGCGCTTAATGCAGGTACAATAACCGGTACCGTTCGTGATGTGCTAACCAATGAAATCCTTCCGGGTGTATCGGTAAATATTATGGGAACCACATTGGCTACCAAAACCGATACTGCGGGGGTATATCGTTTTAATAATATCAAACCTGGCCTGTACAACATCCAATTTACCTATGTAGGCTATCAGAAAAAAATCCAGTTCGATGTGCAAGTAGGCAACGCCCGTCCGGCAGTGATAGATGTGAGTTTAGAAATGGAGGCCGCTGCCTTGGGTGAGGTAAAAATTAATGCGCCTTTATTCATTAAGCCCGTAGAAAGTCCAGTTTCTTTACGTACCGTTGGTGCAACAGAAATCAAGCGTGTGCCCGGCGGTAACCGAGATATTTCCAGAGCCATACAATCCTTACCCGGCGTTGCTGCACCGGTTAGTTTCCGTAATGATATTATCATTCGCGGTGGTTCGCCAAGTGAGAATCGTTTTTATTTAGATGGAGTTGAGATTCCGAATATCAACCACTTCACCACCCAGGGAGCATCCGGTGGTCCGGTGGGCATGATTAATGTCGACTTTATTAAAGAAGTAGATTTTTATTCGGGAGCATTCCCGGCCAACCGAGGAAACATGTTGAGCTCGGTATTTGAGTTCCGTCAGAAAGATGGTAGAAGCGATAAATTTTCACCCACGCTCACGGTTGGTGCCACTGATTTGGCGGCTACCTTAGAAGGCCCCTTGGGCGAGAAAACCACCTTCTTAACTTCTTACCGTTACTCTTATTTGCAGGGTTTGTTTAAGGTACTCGGTTTGCCTTTTTTGCCGGCTTATCAGGATTACCAGTTCAAAGTAAAACACAAGATCAATCCTAAAAACGAGCTTACCCTAATTGGTTTGGGTGCCATAGACCGCTTCAAGCTGAACCTTTCTGCCAACGATACCGAAGCCAGCCAATACCTGGTAGACAATTTACCGGTGAATAGCCAAGATAATTATGCCGTTGGTCTTACGTACAGAAATTTCAGGGCTAAAGGCAATTCTTTACTGGTACTTAGCCGTAATTACCTTAACAACCGGGCAGAGAAATTCCAGAATAACGACGAATCTAAACTTCAAACACTGGATTACCGATCGAAAGAGATCGAGAATAAAATTCGTTTTGAAAACAATAGCCTTGTTGGGCCCTACAAGATCAATTTTGGGGCTGGGGTTGAAACTGGCGAATACAGTACCAATACCGTACAACTATTGCCTTTGGGCTCAGAAATCTACACTTCGGCCATTGATTTGGTGAAGTATGGTTTGTTTGCTCAGATTAGTCGCTCTTTTTTCGCCGACAAAGTCAATCTCTCCTTCGGATTGCGTGCCGATGCAAATACGTTCAATAGCCGCATGAACAATCTGGCTAAAACCTTTTCGCCAAGGCTTTCTGCTACCTATAACGTTAACGAGAAGTTGAGTGTGAATGCCAATGCAGGTATCTATTATCAAATGCCAACCTATACTTTACTGGGTTACCGACAGGGTAATGGCCCCTTGCTTAACACCAATGCGCAGTACATACAATCGAAACAAGCAGTACTTGGTTTGGAATACAATACACTCGAAGATACCCGTTTTACCGTTGAGGGATTTTACAAGTATTACGACCGTTACCCAATGGTTCGCGAATTGGGTGTAGATGTACCCCTAGCCAATTTAGGTGCCGATTTTGGTGTTAATGGTAACCGCCAGCTTACCGGATTTACGCAAGGCCGCAGTTACGGTATGGAGTTTCTTGCTCAAAAACGCTTGAGAAAAGGTTTTTATGGCATTGCTTCCTTAACACTTTTCCGTAGTGAGTTTAAAGACAATACCCAAACGTTTGTGCAGTCATCCTGGAATAGCCGTTACATCATCAGTATGACAGGTGGCAAGATTCTACCAAAAAACTGGGAAATAGGCACGCGTTTCCGTTTTAGCGGGGGCAGTCCGTATACGCCTTACGATCTGGAAGCTTCGTCGGTGAAAAGCAATTTCGATACCTTTCCTCAAGGTATTTCTGACTATACACGGCTTAACCAAAATCGTTTAGCGAATTTCTATCAGTTGGATTTGAGAATTGATAAAAAATACCCATTCAAAAACTTTAGTCTGAATGTATTTTTTGATGTGCAGAATGTGACCAACCTGAAATACCAGCAAAAGCAAATCCTGGTACTTGACCGCAATGCTAATGGACAGCCACAAACTGACCCTATGAATGCTAGCCGCTATAAAACCAAATTGATCAACGATCCCGGGGGCACGGTTTTGCCAACCTTGGGTATTATATTTGAACTCTAATGATGAAGAAAAAAGGGATTCTGTTAGTTAACCTGGGTACACCCGATAGTCCAAAGGTATCGGATGTTCGCCGCTATTTAGATGAATTTTTGATGGATGGTAGGGTAGTTGATGTACCTGCCCCAATCCGTGCTTTATTGGTAAAAGGAATTATTGTGCCTTTCCGTGGACCTAAATCAGCTAAAACCTACAAGGCTATCTGGACCGAGAACGGCTCGCCGTTGATGTATTATAGTGTGCGTTCTGCCGAATTGTTGAAAGAACGCTTGGGCGATGAATACCATGTGGAATTGGCCATGCGTTACCAAAATCCATCTATTCAGTCGGCTTTGGATAAGCTCAAGGCGGCTAAGGTGGATAGCATCAAAGTGATTCCGCTGTTCCCGCAATATGCTTCGGCTACCACCGGCTCTATTCACGATAAAGTAATGGAAATAGTAGGCAAATGGCAGGCTATTCCAGACATATCCTTCATCAATTCTTTTTGTGATGACGAGGGTGTGATTAAGAATTTCGCCGAAAATGGCAAAAAATACCAGCCGGAAACCTACGATCATATTTTGTTCAGTTTTCACGGTTTACCTCAACGTCAGTTGCGCAAAGGCGACGACAGCAAGGCGCATTGCCTTAAAGTGGAAAAGTGTTGCGAAACGCTTACTGAGAACAACAAATTTTGTTATTCGGCCCAATGTTACCGTACTGCTCAATTGATTGCTGCCGAATTGAATATCCCAAAAGAAAAATACACCATTTGTTTCCAGTCACGCTTGGGCCGCGACCCATGGGCGCAGCCTTACACCAGCTCGGTATTGGAAGAACTTGCTCACAAAGGAGCTAAAAAGGTATTGGTGTTCTGTCCGGCATTTGTAGCCGACTGTTTGGAAACCATTTTTGAAATTGCTGAAGAATACCAGGAAGAATTTGAAGAAATGGGCGGCGAAAAAGTGCAATTGGTAGAAAGCCTTAACGACCACCCGATGTGGATTGATACACTAGAGCGCTTGGTGAAAATGCCGGTTGCTTAATTTAAAATCTGTTTTAAAATCGTCTTGGTAGCGCCAGTATTTTCCTTAACGTAATTACCAGCTTTTTCACCTGCTTTTTTACGCTTATTCTCGTCTTGTAAATCGGTAAATAGCTTATTCAGTTCTTTTTGATTTTCAATAGAAAATCCGGCTTTTGCCGCGATCAAATCCTTAGCTTCCTGAAACTTTTGGTAATTGGGTCCAAAAATAACCGGAATCCCATAAGCTGCCGCTTCCAATGTATTGTGAATTCCTTTGCCAAAACCGCCGCCAATATAAGCGAGATCGCCATACGCATACAAGGAAGAAAGTAGGCCGATGGTGTCAATTACAAGTATTGAGTATTGAGTATTGAGTATTGAAAACTCATTTTTGCCTTTTAAATTCTCACTTTTCAGCTCAGAATAACGGATGACCTGACCCTCCGGGAAGCGTTGTAGAATGGCTTGGATGTGTGCTTCATCTACCTCATGCGGTGCAATAATAAGTTTCCAGTTTGGATACTTCTGCAGCAGTTCTACCAGTAAGGCTTCATCTTCTGGCCAGGTACTACCGGCTATCAGTACCGGACTCTCGCCACAAAAACTCTTTATTTCTGGAAGCTCTTGAGGGCGTTTTGCCAGTTCGTAAACCCGATCGAAACGGGTGTCGCCGCTAAGGGTAGTGTTGCGAAAGCCTAAACTGCCTAAGAGGTCATCGCTTTCCTGATTTTGTACAAAAAAGTGTTTAACAAAACCCAGCATACTGCGATGTAAGCCACCATACCATGTAAAAAACACCTGATCTTTTCTGAAAATACCTGAAACGATGTATAGCGGAATTTGCTGTCGCGATAGCGCTCTGAAATAGAAATACCAATATTCGTATTTGGTAAACACGGCCAACTGCGGACGAACTATACGGATAAATTCTGCTGCATGCTGAGGCGTATCTAAGGGCAGGTAGAAAACATGCTCGGCCAGCTCGTAATTTTTTCGAATTTCATAGCCTGAAGGGGAGAAAAACGTGATGATGAGTTTGGTTTCTGGACGTTCTTTTTTCAGGGCTTCCATTACCGGTCGGCCTTGTTCAAATTCACCTAAAGAGGCAAAATGAAACCAGATGTGTTGTTTTGAGGGCTTAATTTCGGTTGCCATGCGTTCTAGCAGGTTCTTTCTGCCGGCTACCCAACGTTTGGCTTTGGGATGCCACAGAGCGGCTAGTTGCATCAGCAAGCCGAAAAGTACAAGGCCTATACGGTACAAAAACAGCATCTAAATTCTTATCTTCGCCGAAGTTAATGTTAAATTACCTAAAAAATAATCACGCCGAATGAAAATAGCTGTTGTTGGTACCGGATATGTAGGATTGGTAACAGGCACCTGCCTGGCCGAAACCGGCAATACGGTAAGCTGTGTAGATATCAACGAAGAGAAAGTAGCGCAGATGAAATCTGGTCAGGTGCCCATTTATGAGCCTGGTCTAGACGTGCTCTTTCACCGCAATATTGAACAAGGCCGATTAAAATTTACCACCAGCTTAGCAGAAGCCGTTGCTGATGCAAAAATCATTTTTTTGGCTTTGCCTACTCCACCCGATGGCGATGGCGCTGCCGATTTGAGCTACGTGCTGGGTGCTGCTAAAGACATTGCACAACTCATTACCGATTATAAAGTAGTGGTCACCAAATCAACGGTTCCAGTTGGAACTGCAGATAAGGTAAAAGCCGTTTTTGCCGCCAACACGCAAGTAGAAGTGGACGTAGTTTCGAACCCAGAGTTTTTAAGAGAAGGCGTAGCGGTAGAAGATTTCATGAAACCCGACCGCGTGGTAGTGGGAACGCAGAGCGAAAAAGCACAAAAACTGATGGCCGAATTGTATGGTCCTTACGTACGTCAGGGGAACCCGATTATCTTCATGGACGAACGCTCTTCGGAATTGACTAAATATGCAGCTAATTCCTTTTTGGCTACCAAAATCTCGTTTATGAATGAGATTGCCAATTTATGCGAATTGGTTGGAGCCGATGTAGATGCCGTGCGTAAAGGTTTAGGTTCTGATGAGCGTATCGGTAAACGTTTTTTGTTTCCGGGTGTAGGTTACGGCGGAAGCTGTTTCCCGAAAGACGTACAAGCTTTAGCCAAATCAGCCGATGAAAATCAATACGATTTCAAAATTCTGGACGCCGTAATGGAAGTGAATGAGATCCAGAAAAAGATTTTATCCGATAAGGTTCAACAGTATTTTAAAGGCGATGTGAAAGGTAAGAAGGTTGCTCTATGGGGATTAGCTTTTAAGCCCGAAACAGACGATATCCGCGAAGCACCGGCATTGTACATTATTGATGAATTGGTAAAAGCAGGGGCAAGCATCTGTGCTTTCGATCCGGAGGCTATGCCTAACGTGAAGAAATTAGTTGGCGATCAAATCAGTTATGCCGAAGATGCCTATTCCGCTTTAGCTGGAGCTGATGCCTTATTGATTGTGACTGAATGGTCCTTGTTCCGCAATCCGGATTTCGAGTTGATGGAACAGAAACTCAACAACAAGGTTATTTTCGATGGCCGAAATCTATACGATTTGGAGAAAATGATCGATTTAGGTTATTATTACAATAGCATCGGTCGTAAATTGATTCAATCATGAGTAGAAAACGCGTTCTCATTACCGGAGCAGCCGGTTTCTTAGGTTCACACCTTTGCGACCGTTTTATCAAGGAAGATTTCCATGTTATTGCCATGGATAATTTGATTACCGGTGATTTGCGCAACATTGAACATTTGTTTCAGCTCGAAAATTTTGAATTCCATAACCACGATGTATCCAAGTTTGTCCACGTATCCGGAGAGCTAGATTACATTTTGCATTTTGCTTCACCGGCCAGCCCGATCGATTATTTGAAAATCCCAATTCAGACGCTGAAAGTAGGCTCTTTAGGTATTCATAATTTACTGGGATTGGCACGCGTAAAAAAAGCCAGAATTTTGATTGCCTCTACTTCAGAGGTTTACGGAGACCCAACGGTTAATCCACAGCCGGAAGAATACTGGGGAAATGTGAATCCAGTTGGTCCGAGAGGCGTTTACGACGAAGCCAAGCGCTTTCAGGAAGCCATGACCATGGCTTACCATACCTTCCACGGATTGGAAACCCGTATTGTCCGTATTTTCAATACCTATGGTCCGCGTATGCGTTTGAACGATGGCCGGGTATTACCAGCATTTATTGGCCAGGCCCTGCGTGGCGAAGATCTTACCGTATTTGGTGATGGTTCACAAACCCGTTCGTTTTGTTATGTAGATGATCTGGTTGAGGGCATTTACCGACTGTTATTTTCGGATTATGCCCAGCCGGTAAACATTGGCAACCCTGATGAAATTACTATCAAAGAGTTTGGTGAGGAAATCATCAAACTTACCGGTACCAAACAAAAACTCGTTTTTAAACCTTTACCTACCGACGATCCGAAACAACGCCGTCCGGATATTAGCAAGGCCAAAGCCATTTTAGGTTGGGAGCCGAAAGTGGGTCGTGCTGAAGGTTTGAAAATAACCTACGAGTACTTTATATCTTTGCCTGAAAAAGAAATTCAGCACAAGGATTTTAGCTATTACAATAAGAAATGAGTAAGGTAAAAGTTTTGGTGACCGGAGGTACCGGCTACATTGGTTCGCATACGGTAGTTGAACTGATAGCTGCTGGCTATGAGCCCATCATAATCGACAACCTGAGTAACTCTTCGGCCAAAATTGTAAATCAGATTGAAAAAATAACCGGTGTTGTTCCGGTATTTCACCAGCTGGATTTGTGCGATGAGCAAGCCACTCGTGATTTTCTACAAGAGCACCACATCAACAATATCATTCATTTTGCAGCTTTTAAAGCTGTGGGCGAATCAGTAGCTGAGCCACTGAGTTATTACCGCAACAACTTTTATTCGCTGATCAACCTATTGAATGCTTGCGACTCCAGAAAGGTTAATTTTGTATTCTCGTCTAGCTGTACGGTGTATGGCCAGCCCAAACAGCTTCCGGTGGCAGAAGATGCTCCGGTGCAGCCAGCTGAATCGCCCTATGGCAACACTAAGCAAATTGCAGAAGAAATGCTGCGTGACCTTACGAAGGTGAACGAGAATCTCAATGTTATTTCCTTACGTTATTTCAACCCGGTGGGTGCCCATGCTTCTGCCTTAATTGGTGAATTGCCTATCGGGATACCACAAAATCTGGTGCCTTTTATTACTCAAACGGCTATCGGCAAACGCGAATCGCTGACCGTTTACGGTAACGATTACAACACTCCAGACGGTAGTTGTATCCGCGATTACATCCACGTTGTAGATCTGGCGAAGGCCCATATTGCTGCGCTAGAAGCCTTGCAGCTGAATAAAACAACGAATTACGACGTATTCAATATCGGCACAGGAAAGGGCAGCTCGGTGCTGGAAGTGATTCAGGCTTTTGAAACTGTAAGCGGAGAAAAATTGAATTATACCATTGGCCCCCGACGCCCCGGAGATGTAGAGCAAATTTGGGGAGAAGTAAAAAAAGCTGAACAACTACTGGGCTGGAAAGCTGAGCTCGATTTAGCAGAAATGATGCGCTCGGCCTGGGCTTGGGAAAACTATTTATCTGAACATCCTATTGTATGAAAAAAATTATCATCACCGGCGGCGCCGGATTTATCGGATCGCATGTAGTTAGACGTTTCGTTAAAACCTATCCCGAATATCAAATTATCAATTTAGACAAACTGACCTATGCCGGTAATTTGATGAATTTGAAGGATCTGGAGCAGGCGGCCAATTACCGTTTTGTAAAAGGTGATATTGTGGATGCTGCTTTTATTGATGAACTATTTGCTACCGAACAACCGGATGCCGTAATTCATCTGGCTGCCGAATCGCATGTGGATCGTTCGATTAGTAACCCTACCGAATTCGTAATGGCCAATGTATTGGGTACAGTAAACTTATTAAACTCCGCCCGTAAACACTGGGCCGATCGTTACGATAAAACGCGTTTTTACCACGTTTCTACCGACGAGGTTTATGGAGCCTTGGAGATGGGTTCTGGCATGTTTACTGAAGAAACACCGTACGATCCACACAGTCCGTACTCAGCATCCAAAGCCAGTTCGGATCACTTCGTGCGGGCATATCACGATACCTATGGAATAGATGCTGTGATTTCCAATTGCTCAAACAATTACGGTTCACACCATTTTCCAGAAAAATTGATCCCTCTAGCAATTCATAACATCAAGAACAATAAGCCTATTCCGGTTTATGGAAAGGGAGAAAATGTTCGCGATTGGTTATGGGTTGAAGATCATGCCCGGGCAATTGATGTAATTTTTCATCAGGCTAAAGCCGGATCTACCTACAATATTGGTGGGCATAACGAGTGGAAAAATATTGATCTGATTCGTTTGCTTTGCCAAATTATGGATCGTAAACTGGGTCGTGCTGAAGGTGAATCTGCAAAACTGATCAGTTTTGTAACCGACCGTGCTGGCCACGATTTGCGTTATGCTATAGATGCTACCAAGCTCAAAAACGAATTGGGTTGGGAGCCAAGCTTGCAATTTGAAGAAGGTTTGGAGAAAACGGTAGACTGGTACTTAAGCAATGAAGACTGGTTGAGCGAGGTAACTTCGGGGCATTACCAAGCCTATTATCAGGAGCAGTACGCTAAACGGTAGTTATGTGTTGCGGGTTGTGTGTTGTGGGATTTGCTTACAACCCTCAACTCACAACCTACAACTCATTTGGTTCCAGCCCCGGTTTAGCATAAGCCAAACGCCCGATCTTTTGGGTGCGATGGTAACTGTCTAGCCCGGCGCAGGTAATGCTGCCCGCTTTTTCAAGATCCACATAGCCATCTTCGCCCACAAGTGTTTCGTCAAGTTGAATAAGTTCGATTTCACCGATGATTACCTTGGTATCGTTTACAGTGAGCGGTAAAGCTTCTCTTAATTTCAATCCAATTTTAATGCTAGCTTCCTTCACAAATGGGACTGGGAAGTCGCCAATCATTTCCGATGTAAAACCGCAGGCCTCAAACTCCGACTCGCCGGAAAGATAACGAGCACTGGTTTGGTGGGCTTGTTTGTAATAGCTTTCCTGGATATTGTTCAGCGTGAAATAACCTGTTTTCAGGATATTTTCCAAGGTATCGTGCTCAGGTCCTTTAGGTCTGATGATGTGACCCAGCAAGGGTGGATGAGCCCCAACATGAAAAATAGAATTGAAAATGGCTAAATTGGGTTTACCTTCGGGGCTAATGGTGCCCAGCAATTGCACACTTTTGAACCCGGATAGGCTGTTGATAAACGTGGTTCGGAAGCGTTTGTCTTGAGCGGCTATATCTGCTGAAGTGAAAATTTTCATAAGGTTTTAATGCTTGATAATCCACCATCTACGGCTAAAATCTGCCCAGTCATCCAGGAGCTGTCGTCACTCAATAAAAATAAAGTCGCTCCGGCCATGTCGTTCGTATTGCCAATTCGACCAAGTGGATGTCTTTTGGCAGAGGCTTCCTGCTTTTCCGGACTGGATAATAAGGATGCAGCCAAAGGAGTATCCGTAAGTGAAGGTGCAATTACATTGAAGCGGATGTTGCTCCCTGCAAACTCTGCAGCCAACGATAAGGCCAGCCCTTCCAAAGCCCTTTTTGAAGTAGCTACCGACGCATGAAAATTCATGCCTTGGCTAGCGGCAACCGTACTGAATAAAACCACACTGGCATTCCCAGAGCGTTTGAGTGCCGGAATAGCCTGGCGGATGGCTCGGATTGCGCCCAGCACATTCAGCTGGAAATCGTTTAAAAAATCTTCGTCGCTTAATCGGCTAAATGGTTTCAGGTTGATGCTGCCTGGGCAGTACACCAAACCGTCTAGTTGTTCAGGTAAAATGGAACTTAAATCTGAAGTTGGATTCGTTGCGTCCCAAATAAGATCTGTACCACTGCTGCGAGATGCAGTACTGGTTTTTGCCCCTGCTTCGCTTAAACGCTTTGTAACCTCGGCGCCAATTCCTGAGCTGGCACCAATAACTAAAATGGTTTTACCTGATAATCCGTTCATGTTTTTCTTTGCTGAAATCGCTACAAAGGTATCTCAAATGTGAAATCAAATCAGATTTTGCCAAAATCTTACATCTGAATGATAAAAAATGAAGCTTTCCAGACTTTCAATTGAGATAAATGCCAAATATTTGTTCGTGCCAAATCACAATCCACATCAATTGCCAGAAAAAACCTGTTTGGTTTGTCAACGTCCATTTCATTGGCGTAAAAAGTGGGCAAAAAATTGGGAAGCGGTGAAGTATTGTAGTGAGGCATGTAAAAAGCAGCGTAAGATTGTTTAAATTCGGGTGAAAACGATGGGTAAAGTTATACTGGTATGGTTTAGGAAGGATTTAAGGATCCACGATAATGAAATGTTGCTGGAGGCAACGCGAAGAGGAGACGTTGTGATACCAGTGTATTGTTTTGACCCCCGTCATTATGGCCCAAGTGAATATCCGGCTAAGAAAACTGGAAGTATCCGGGCTAAATTCATACTAGAAAGTGTTGCTGATCTTAAAAACTCCCTACAAAATTTGGGCGGTGATTTGCTTACCGTACTGGGCAAGCCCGAGGAAGAAATCCCGAAATTGGTGACTCGCTATGGAGTTCATGAGGTGTATCACCATCGGGAAGTGGCTTTTGAGGAGACACAGATTTCTGAACGGGTAGAGGAAGCGCTTTGGAAGCAGCAAGTTAATTTGAAGCACTTTATCGGACACACGCTTTACCATAAAGAACATCTTCCATTTCCAATCAAAGATATTCCGGATGTGTTTACCAATTTTCGTAAAAAGGTCGAGCGAGACAGTTTTGTACGTCCGTGTTTCGACCAACCTACTCAAATCCGAATTCCGGCTGGTTTGGAAATTCAATCGCTACCTGAATTGGCAGATCTAGGCTATACTGAAACTGTGCCGGCAGACGAACGTGTGGTTTTGGCATTCCAGGGTGGTGAAACTGCGGGACTTACACGCATGAAAACTTATTTCTGGGATCGGGATGCCTTGAGAAATTACAAAGAAACGCGTAACGGCTTGTTGGGCGCAGATTATTCCTCCAAACTCTCTCCATGGCTGGCTTTGGGTTGCCTTTCACCCAGAGAGGTTTATTGGGAAGTAAAAAAATACGAGCAGGAGCGCACAGCCAACGAATCTACGTACTGGTTGGTTTTTGAGCTCCTTTGGCGAGATTATTTCCGGTTCATGTTTAAAAAGCATGGGAATAAATTTTTCCAAAAGTCTGGTTTTAAAGGCCAAGCTCCCTCCGAAGCACCCAATCAGGAAGAACTTTTTGAAAAATGGAAAAACGGTCAAACCGGCGTTCCATTTATCGACGCCAATATGCACGAATTAAATGCTACGGGCTTTATGAGTAACCGTGGTCGGCAGAATGTGGCCAGTTATTTGGTTAAAGACCTCAAGGTGAACTGGACCTGGGGTGCTGCTTATTTTGAAGAAAAACTGATTGATTATTGCCCGGCCAGCAATTGGGGCAATTGGGCATATGTTGCCGGTGTTGGTAACGATCCACGTGAAGACCGCTATTTCAATATAGCCAAGCAGGCTCAAACCTACGACCCGAAAGGAGAGTATGTGAAGGTTTGGGCTACGCCAGCGTAAAAAAATCATCCATTTCTTTAATAACTTATAATACCTACCTAATATTAGGCATTTGTAAAATAATCATTCTACTTTTTGGGTAAAAGACCTAGCTTGCAATGTATTACAGCGGAAAATCGCTTAATTTTGTGAAGTTTACTTTGTACTAACCCAATGGATAACCTAACATACCTCAATCCTGCGAACGCATCTTACATTGATTCGTTGTATCAGGAATACAAACAAAACCCGGAGTCGGTAGAATTTGGCTGGCAGAAGTTTTTTGAAGGTTTTGATTTTGGCCGTGGTTCTGAGGCCAACACGGTGAGTGGCGAAACGCCAGAACATTTTCTAAAAGAAATTAACGTATTAAACTTAATCGACGGTTACCGTAGTCGCGGGCATTTGTTTACCAAAACCAATCCCGTTCGTGAGCGTCGTAAATATTTTCCTGGCAAAGAATTATCTACGTTTGGCTTATCAGATGCCGACTTGGATACCGTTTTTAATGCCGGTGTTGAAGTTGGTTTGGGTCCCTCTAAACTGCGTGATATTGTTGTTTTGCTCGAGCAGACCTATTGTGAGTCTATTGGGGCTGAGTTTACCTACATGCGTAATCCTGAAAAGATCAAATGGTTTCAGGAGCGAATGGAAATTGGCCGAAACATGCCCAATTTCTCTATCGATACCAAAAAACGCATCCTTAAAAAGTTAAACGAGGCGGTTGTATTCGAGAGTTTCTTGGGCACCAAATTCCTAGGGCAAAAACGTTTTTCGTTAGAAGGCGCCGAATCGTTGATACCGGCTTTAGACTCAGTAATTGAGAAGGGAGCTGAACTGGGCATTGAGGAGTTTGTGATTGGCATGGCACATCGTGGTCGTTTGAACGTGTTGGCCAATATCATGGGCAAAACCTACAAAGATATTTTTGCGGAATTTGAAGGTAAGGGTTACGATGAGAATACACCTTTCGGCGGAGATGTGAAATACCATTTGGGTTACTCAACCGATGTGCAAACCGGATCTGGTAAAAAAGTACACTTGAGTTTATGCCCAAATCCTTCGCATTTGGAAGCTGTTGATCCGGTAGTTGAAGGAGCCACTCGTTCAAAGTTGGATTTTAAATATGCTGGCGATCGTCAAAAAATTGCACCTATTTTGATTCATGGCGATGCTTCGGTAGCCGGCCAGGGTATTGTGTACGAAGTATTGCAAATGGCCAAGCTAGACGGTTATCAAACCGGTGGTACGGTTCATTTGGTCATCAATAACCAAGTTGGTTTTACCACCAATTTCAAAGATGCCCGTTCGTCTACTTACTGTACCGATTTGGCTAAGGTTACGCTTTCGCCGGTATTCCATGTAAATGGCGACGATGTTGAAGCCTTGGTTCATGCCATCAATATGGCTGTAGAATACCGTCAGAAATACCATAACGATGTGTTTATCGATATTTTATGCTACCGCAGATATGGTCATAACGAATCGGATGAACCTAAATTCACTCAGCCACTCTTGTACAAGGCAATAGAGAAACATCCTAATCCAAGAGAAATTTACAATCAGAAATTGATGGCTCAGGGGGATGTGGATGCCAATCTGGCGAAAGAAATGGAAAAAGATTTCCGGGCTTTATTGCAAGAGCGACTGAATGAGTCTAAGGAAGATACTAGTTTTTCGCAAGTGAATCCTGTTTTCTCAGGTGCTTGGAAAGGTTTGCGCTTGGCTACACCAGAAGATTTGGTAAAGCCTGCGAAAACGGCCGTTTCAGAAAAAACTTTCCTAGACATTGCTCAAAAGATCACGGCTCTTCCGGCCGACAGAAAGTTTTTCAGAAAAATTGAAAAATTATTTGAAGACCGCCGTAAGATGGTAGAAAATAAAACCTTCGATTGGGCCATGGGTGAGTTGATGGCCTACGGAACCCTGCTAAGCGAAGGACACCGAGTACGAATTAGCGGCCAGGACGTAGAACGCGGAACTTTCTCTCATCGTCACGCGGTTGTGAAACTGGAGGACTCGGAAGAAGAATATATCCCCTTAACTACGGTAAACACTACCGATAAAACCAAATTTGAAATCTACAATTCACACCTCTCTGAATACGGTGTTTTAGGTTTTGAATACGGATATGCTTTAGCCAACCCGACAGCTTTAACCATTTGGGAAGCCCAATTTGGTGATTTCTTTAATGGCGCTCAAATTATTGTCGACCAATTTATAGCAAGTGCAGAAACCAAATGGCAACGTTCCAATGGTTTAGTGATGTTATTGCCACATGGATATGAGGGGCAAGGTCCGGAGCATTCATCTGCCCGAATTGAGCGTTTCATGGAATTATGCGCCGATAACAATATCCAGGTGGCTAATTGTACCAGTCCGGCCAATTATTTCCACTTGTTACGACGTCAGCTTAAACGAGATTTCCGTAAACCTTTAGTGGTGTTTACTCCAAAAAGTTTATTACGTCATCCGCTTTGCGTGAGCAAACTGGATGAGTTCACCAAAGGTGGATTCCAAGAATTGATTGACGATAGCTACGTAAAAGTGGATGCTGTAAAACGTGTGCTGTTCTGTAGCGGTAAAGTATATTTCGATCTGCTGGAAAAACAGCAAGCCGACCAGCGAAAAGATGTTGCCATTGTTCGTTTAGAACAGTTATATCCAACTCCGCTTGCCGCGATGAATGCCATTAAAGCCAAATACAAAAACGCCAAGGAGTTTATTTGGGTTCAAGAGGAGCCAGAGAACATGGGTGCTTGGCCTTATTTATGCCGCAAATTCAGAAAATCTGAACTGAATTTAGAGGTTATTTCACGCCGCGAAAGCAGCAGTACAGCCACCGGTTATGCCAAGCAACATGTTTCACAACAAATGTACATTGTGGGAACAGCGTTTGATGGTGCAGCTGGTGAACAAGTAGAAAAAGCGGTCAAAAAATCGACAAAAAAGATCGCAGATATTGATTAACAAACTAATTTGAACTAAATATGAGTTTAGCAATTAAAGTTCCGCCAGTTGGCGAATCCATTACCGAGGTAGTTCTTTCTCGTTGGATTAAACAGGACGGTGATTATGTGGAAATGGATGAAATTATTGCCGAATTGGAATCGGATAAGGCCACTTTTGAGTTAACCGCCGAAAAGGCCGGAACATTGAAAACCATTGCCAAAGAAGGCGATACCTTGGAAATTGGTGCGACCGTTTGTAGCATTGAAGAGGGTGGTGCCGCTCCGGCAGAGAAAAAGGCAGAGCCTGCCAAGGTAGAAACTCCTCAACCGGCAAGCAAACCAGCTGCCGAAACTAAATCAGACAGTTATGCTGCTGGTGCTCCGTCTCCAGCTGCCGCTAAAATTTTGGCAGAAAAAGGCTTAGATACAACTACCGGAACCGGTGTTGGTGGCCGCATAACCAAGGAAGATGCCTTAAAAGCACAGCCTGCAACTAAAACAGCTGCACCTGCTTCTGCTCCAAGCAAAACCAGTGCTCCGGTACCGAGTGGTGCTCGTGGAGAGCGTCGTGAAAAAATGTCTTCACTTCGTAAAACTGTTGCTAAACGTTTGGTTGCGGTTAAAAATGAAACGGCCATGCTTACCACCTTCAACGAGGTTGATATGCAGCCAATTATGGACATCCGGGCTAAATACAAAGATAAATTCAAAGAAAAACACGGTGTAGGATTAGGCTTTATGTCTTTCTTTACCAAAGCTGTTTGCGAAGCATTGAAAGAATTCCCTGCCGTAAATGCTCGTATTGAAGGCGAAGAGATCGTTTACAACGATTTTGCCGATATCTCTATCGCGGTTTCTGCCCCTAAAGGTTTGGTAGTTCCTATTATTCGCAATGCCGATTTAATGAGTTTAGCGCAAATTGAGCAGGCCGTGGTTGATTTAGCTACCAAGGCTCGTGAAAATAAATTGGCCATTGACGAGATGACTGGCGGTACGTTTACCATTACTAACGGAGGTGTTTTCGGTTCCATGATGTCAACGCCAATTATCAATGCACCTCAATCGGCTATTTTAGGTATGCACAATATCGTAGAACGTCCCGTTGCCATTAATGGTCAGGTGGAAATTCGTCCGATGATGTATGTCGCTTTATCGTACGATCACCGTATCATTGATGGACGTGAATCGGTAGGATTTTTGGTTCGTGTGAAACAATTGTTGGAAGATCCGGCAAGACTATTGTTAGGAGTTTAATCTCCGTAAACTAAAAAAGGCCTCATTTTGAGGCCTTTTTTATTGTCTATTTGAAATCTTAAAACTTTCTTGTTTTAATGTAGAAATTAAAATCATCTACTTTAAAGTGTTCCGGATCTATTCCTTTGATTTTCAGTTTCTTTTTCCGTGTTACGGGATGTAATAGCATAGTTTTGTCACCATTAATCTGCACTGTAACAGGCATGTTGAAATTCCGCACATCTGCTGTCCAGTAATAGCTTAGCACTTTGCCTTTAATCTGGTAGTTGAAAGTCGGGATGTTTGTATGACGTAAATATTGATCAAAAACCGGTTTAAAATTGATGCCCGATTGTTGATTAATGTAGTTTTCGATCTCTTGCGTGGTGCAGGTTCGCATTCCAAATGTAGCTTGAATACCCCGTAGAATTTGGCGCCATTTTTCATCATCGTTTATAATCGTGCGAATCGTGTGGAGTAAGTTGGCACCTTTGGGGTACATGTCTCCAGAACCTTCCTGATTGACATTGTATGGGCCAATGATCGGCTTATCGTTACGAATATTTTTTCTCAATCCGGTTACGTATTTCGCTCCCGCTTCTTTACCCTGCTGGCATTCCACAAACAAACTTTCAGAATAACTGGTGAATCCTTCATGAATCCACATGTCGGCAATATCTTTAGCGGTAACCTGGTTGCCAAACCATTCGTGTCCGGATTCGTGAATAATGATGAAATCAAAGGTCAGTCCCAATCCCGTGCCAGATAAATCACGACCTAAATAGCCTTTTAAATATTTATTGCCATAAGCCACTGCAGTTTGATGTTCCATGCCCAAATGTGGAGATTCTATCAGTTTGAAGCCATCGCGGTAGAATGGATAAGGGCCAAACCAATACTCAAAACATTTCAACATCGGTTTTAAATCGGCTGCAAAATGAGTTTTTGCTTTTTCCAGATTTTCGGGAAGGACATAAAAATCAAGCGTTAAAGGTCCTTTTTCTCCCTCAAAAGTGTCCTTAAAATGAGCAAACTTACCAATGTTAAAGCTTACATTATAGTTGTTGATTGGGTAGCTTACTTTCCAGTGGTATTTGGTATAACCATCGTTTAGTTTTTCTTTACCCACCAAGCGGCCATTTGATATATTTTCTAAGGTATCGGGTACGCTGATGCTGATCATCATGCTATCTACCTCATCAGACTGGTGATCTTTGTTTGGCCACCATGAGCTTGCACCAAAACCTTGGCAAGCTACCGCTACCCAGGGATTTCCTTGTTTATCTTTTTTATAAATGAAGCCGCCATCCCATGGCGCATTTTTAGCAATAGTGGGTTTGCCGCTATAAAAAACGGTAAAACGCTCCCTGCTGCCGGTTTTAATCGTTTCTGGAAAATCAACAAAAACAGCATTAAACTCCCGTTTAAACGGCAGCTCTTTCTCTTTATAAACTACTTTTTCCACTTTTAAATTCTCAAACAGGTCAAACTGTAGTTTGTTAAAATCTTGCGTTGCGGTAAAGCTAAATTCATTTGATCCGGATACCGATTTATTAGCAATATCCATTCGCACATCGAGGTGGTAATAATTGATATCGTAACAGGTTCTAAGTGGCGTTAATTGACCGCGAAGCGAATCTGCACGGTTTAACGTAGACTTGTTCTGTCCAACAGAGGTCAAACTGTAAGTCAGGCACAGGAGCAACAAATAAAGTTTTAGTTTCATGAAAATGATTTATTGAACTAAGTTAAAGATTGTATCCCGAGTTTAAATGTAAAAATGGGATGAATTCTAGTCCTATAAATTTCAAAAAAGCAGCCTTAATCCGTAACTTTGGACAAATACTAAATTCCGATCCATGCAATACGATGTTGTAGTTATAGGTAGCGGTCCTGGTGGTTATGTAGCCGCCATTCGTTGTGCCCAATTAGGTTTAAAAACTGCCATAGTTGAGAAATATGCCACTTTTGGCGGTACCTGCTTAAATGTGGGCTGTATCCCGTCTAAAGCCTTGTTAGATTCTTCTGAGCATTACCACAATGCTGCACATACTTTCCAAACACATGGTATCAAGCTGAAAGAGTTGAAAGTGGATATGCCGCAAATGATTAAGCGGAAAAATGAAGTGGTTGAACAAACCACAGCCGGAATTACGTATCTCTTTAAAAAGAACAAAGTTACTTCCTATCAAGGTCACGGCTCTTTTGTAGATAAAAACACGATTAAAATCAGTAAAGCTGATGGAAGTTCAGAAAATATAACTGCCAAAAACGTAATTATTGCCACTGGTTCAAAACCTACTGAATTGCCTTTTTTGAAGCCCGATAAAAAACGAATCATTACCTCAACCGAAGCGCTAAACCTTCAGGAAGTGCCTAAGCACCTAATTCTGATTGGCGGAGGGGTAATCGGCTTGGAACTGGGTTCTGTATATGCCCGTTTGGGTGCTAAAGTTACGGTTGTTGAGTTCGCTGATTCCATCATCAGCACTATGGATAAAACCTTAGGTGCCGAACTGTTGAAATCGCTGAAAAAATTAGGCATGGAATTCTTGCTCAGTCATAAAGTGACGGGTGCTACAGTAAAAGGAACCAAAGTGACCGTTACTGCCGATGATCCAAGTGGTAAAACTATCAGCTTGGAAGGCGATTATTGCTTACTGGCGGTGGGTCGTACTGCCTATACCGAAGGCTTAGGTTTAGAAAATATTGGCATCACACTCGAAGAACGCGGCAAGAAAATTTCGGTAAACGAGCATTTAGAAACGCTTGTACCTGGTATTTATGCCATTGGTGATGTGGTTCGTGGAGCCATGTTGGCACACAAGGCTGAAGACGAAGGTGTTTTTGTTGCCGAGTACATTGCCGGTCAGAAACCGCATATCAATTACAATTTAATTCCTGGTGTAGTTTACACCTGGCCAGAAGTAGCCAGTGTGGGTTATACCGAAGAGCAGTTGAAAGAGCAAGGTAAAAAATACAAGTCTGGATCATTCCCATTCAAAGCAAGTGGACGTGCTCGTGCCAGTATGGATACCGATGGTCTAGTTAAAGTATTGGCTGATGCCGAAACCGACGAATTGTTAGGTGTCCACATGATCGGCCCACGTGTTGCCGATGTAATTGCCGAAGCCGTGGTGGCTATGGAGTTCCGTGCTTCTGCGGAAGATATTGCCCGCATTTGCCATGCACACCCAACTTTTACCGAAGCTTTTAAGGAGGCTGCACTTGCGGCAACCGATAACCGGGCAATACATATTTAATTGAATGGCTATTCTAATCCCAATAGGTATTCTGTTGTGTACCCTTATCGGGATGGAATGCTTTTCCTGGTTTATCCATAAATTTTTATTTCATGGACCATTGTGGTTCATTCACAAAACGCATCACCAGGAGCGGCATGGATTTCTGGAGCTGAACGATATTTTCAGTATCGGCTTTGCGGCACTATCCATGTATTTGATGTATTTAGGCAAAGACGATTTTGGAGTTTACTTCTGGATTGGGCTAGGTATCTCGGTTTACGGTATTATTTACTTCATTTTTCACGATTGGTTTATACACAATCGTTTTAAGGCCTTTAAAACAAGCAATTGGTATTTGTTGGGCATTCGGAGAGCACATAAAATACACCACAAATCCACCCAAAAAAATCCTTCAGAAGAATTTGGCCTGCTTTGGGCATCTCGTAAATATTTTAAAAAAGCGTAGCTTTATCTGATGCCCCTTATCCGCGAAAACGTTTCTCTCAAAAAACACAATACCTTTGGTGTAGCCGCCAAGGCCCGTTGGTTTGCTGAAATTCAATCGGAGCAAGATCTGGTTGACTTATTCGCAGATTCCAAGGTTCAAGACTTACCGCTGCTTATTATTGGCGGTGGCAGTAATATGCTGTTTACTCAAGATGTAGAAGGTTTAGTCGTTTGGATGAATAACAAGGGCATCACTCATCGCGAAGAAGCGGAAAGTATTTTGGTAACTGCAGCTGCGGGTGAAATATGGAACGATTTGGTTAATTATACCGTTAACCATGGTTTTGCCGGAATGGAAAATCTGAGCCTTATTCCAGGGACGGTTGGTGCCTCTCCAGTGCAAAATATTGGTGCTTATGGTGTAGAACTCGATACGATTTTTGAATCCTGCAGGGCCTTTGAAATCAAAACAGGTCAGTTCAGAACATTTGCCAAAAGCGAGTGTGGCTTTTCGTACCGTGAAAGTATTTTTAAGCAAGAACTTAAAGGTCGGTATATCATTACCGAAGTAACGTATCGACTCAAAAAATCAGCTGAGATCAATTCCAGTTATGGAGCCATACAAGATGAATTGGCCAAGCGGGGAATGGACCATCCGAGTATCAAAGACATCTCTGAAGTGGTTTCGGCCATTCGTGTAAGTAAGTTACCCGATCCAAGCACCATTGGGAATGCTGGTAGTTTCTTTAAAAATCCGATCATTTCCATCAGTCAATTCAGACAACTACAGTCCAGTTTTCCAGACATTGTTCATTACCCTGTTGGCACAGATAAAATTAAATTAGCAGCAGGCTGGCTCATCGAACAGTGTGGCTGGAAAGGAAAAATTCAAGGTAATACGGGCACTTGGAAAAACCAGGCTTTGGTCTTGGTAAATCATGGAAATGCCTCAGGCAAAGAAGTTTTCGACTTTTCTGAACAAATTATTCAAAGTGTTTACGAACGATTTGAGGTGCGTCTGGAACGCGAAGTAAACGTCATATAATCCCCTATTCTTGCTTTTAATCAATGTTTAGCCACCTGATGGAGGCATGGCCTTTGTCTGCTTTTGTGCAAAAACAGCACACAGTTGCTCGTGCTGTTTACGATTGAATGTTCACTAAGAAGGAAAGCAATGACAAAGGTTGAATTCAATACATTGGTTATGCAACAGGCAGGTTCATTGAAAATGTATGCCATGCATTTTACCCACGACACCGAGGACGCGAATGATTTGGTACAGGATACCTTACTGAAAGCAATAACGTATTATAACAAATTTAAAGAAGGTACAAATTTGAAGGGATGGTTGTACACCATCATGAAGAATACCTTTATCAATAATTACCGAAAGTTGGTGAAGGCCAGTACATTCATTACCAAGTCTGATGAAATATCATCACCCAACTTATTGTTCAGCTCGGCTAGAAATGGGGGTGAGTCTAAATTTATTTTAGACGATATCGCTCATGCCCTAGAAAAACTGCCCGAGGAGTATTACATTCCATTTACCCGCTATTTCGAAGGGCATAAATACCATGAAATTGCCGATTATTTGGGCATCCCGATAGGAACGGTTAAAACCCGAATTCATGTGGCCCGCAAATTATTGAAAAAAAGCCTCAAACCTTACGATAATCCCTCCAATAGAAAGCCGAGGTATGACGATTAAGGAGCGTTTATTTCAGAAACTTCTCAATTTCTTTGGCTACCACCTGTCCGGAGATGATAGAGGGCGGCACACCTGGTCCTGGAACGGTTAACTGTCCGGTAAAGAATAAATTTTTGACCGCTTTAGAACGCATTCGGGGTTTGAAGAAAGCCGTTTGAGCAAGCGTATTCGCCAATCCGTAGGCATTGCCTTTGAAGGAATGGTAGTCTGCTTTAAAATCTTCCAAGGCATAGCTGCGTTTAAGCACCACACTATCACGAACAGATTGCCCGATCATTTTCTCGAATCGATCCATCATCAGCTGGTAATACTTTTCACGCATTTCTTCAGAGTCTGTTAAACCCGGAGCTATCGGCATCAGGAAAAATAAATTTTCTCCACCTGCAGGTGCTACTGTAGGATCTGTTTTGGATGGACATGATGCGTAAAAAAGTGGTTTACTTGGCCATTTCGGATTGGTATATATCTCTTCGGCATGTACATCAAAATCTTCGTCAAAAAATAAATTGTGATGCAGCACGCCTTCAATTTTTTTGTTAGTTCCTAAATAAAATAGTAGACTGGATGGTGACATGGTCCGACTATCCCAATATTTTTCGGAATAGTTCCGCAATTTTTTCTCGGTTAATTGTTGGTCTACATGCTCATAATCAGCAGCAGCAACTACCACATCTGCTTCAAAAAATCCCTGACTGGTCTCTACCCCCAGGGCTTTCTTATTTTCAGTACGTATTTGTTTTACTTCTGCATTCAATTTGATTTCTACTCCTTGATCCTCGGCAATCTGTATCATCGCTTTGATGATCTCGTTCATCCCATTTTGTGGGTACCAGGTGCCTAGAGCGAGGTCAGCATAATTCATCATGCTGTACATGGCCGGGGTGTTTTGCGGAGTAGCGCCGAGAAAAAGCACCGGAAACTCGAGCAACTTGATCAGTTTTGGATTTCTAAAAAACGAGCGCACGTGCTTGCTCATGCTGCTGAACATTTGAATACGGAAGCTTTCACGTATCAAACGCCAATCGATAAATTCGGTAATGGAAAGCGAGGGCCGGAAAACATAGTCGCCCATGCCTACCTGGTATTTGTAAGCTGCTTGAGCTAAAAATTCACGCAATTTGGTGGCACTGCCGGGTTCATGCTGTTCAAAAAGTGCTTCAAGCTCGTTCATCCCGGCAGGGACATCCATTACTTCATTTTTGTTAAAATAGATGCGATAGCCCGGATCGAGCCGTTTTAAATCGTAGAAATCGCTTACTTTTTTGCCAAAAAGTGCAAAATAATTCTCAAACACATCGGGCATCCAGTACCAGCTTGGTCCCATATCAAATCGGAAACCATCTTTCTCCCATAACCGAGCCCGTCCGCCGGCTTGGTCGTTTTTTTCGTAAATACACACTTTATGACCTTGTTGAGCCAGTAGAGCGGCAGCGGCTAAACCGGAGAATCCGGATCCAATTACGGCAATTTTTGATGTGTTCATTTCGTGTAAAGTTAGGATGAATTCGCGTATTGTCTAAAGATAGCTGCTGCTTTTTTGTAGATTTGATGAAACCTTACCCGGCTATGATTGAATTGTATGATGAAACTTGCTTGGAGTGCAGTAAACTGATAACTCAAAAGTATAGTACTTCTTTCAGTTTAGGTATTCGTGCCTTCGATCAGCGTTTTCATTATCCCATTTATGCCATTTACGGTTTTGTGCGTTATGCGGATGAAATTGTTGATACCTTTCATGAGCACGATAAAGCCCGTTTGATTGCCGAGTTTCGAAAAGAAACTCAAGTAGCGATTGCGCAAAAAATCAGTTTAAATCCGGTATTGCATGCTTTTCAACTGGTGGTGAATCAATATAACATTGATTACGATTTGATAGATGCGTTCCTCAAATCAATGGAAATGGATTTGGACAAGGTGGAGTACGATCAAAGGGGCTATGAGGAGTATATTTACGGTTCGGCAGAGGTGATTGGCTTGATGTGTTTGAAGGTTTTTTGCGATGGTAATTCAGCAGTTTACGAACCACTAGTTGCCTATGCTCGTAAACTCGGTTCGGCATTTCAGAAGATCAATTTTTTAAGAGACATCCGTTCTGATTTTGAGGAAAGGGGTCGGGTCTATTTCCCGGGGGTAGATTTCAATACCTTCTCTGAACAGGATAAAAAAGCCATTGAGGAAGATATCCAGGCCGATTTCGAGGAAGGTTTGAAAGGTATTCGCTTGTTGCCAAATGGCTGCCGAAAAGGGGTATATATTGCCTATGTCTATTATTTTGAACTTTTCAAAAAAATCAAAAAAAGCTCTGCTAGGGAAGTTACTCAAAAACGCATCCGGGTGTCCGATCCCCAAAAAATGTGGTTAATGGCACAGGCTTTGGTAAAAAACTCTTGGGGGAGGATTTAATATGCGGTTAAGGTTCGCTTATATAAGTTGTTTAATCTGTCTTGCGCAAATTTCTAGTGCACAGGATCTTTCCTACATTAAAAAAAACATAGTTAAAGCAGTAGACAGCGAGGAGGTTACCAATAGTTTGCACAAGGAATTGATCGGTCTGAACAGTAACGATCCCTTAATTTGGGCCTATGTAGGTACTTTAGAAGGGCTAAAGGCAAAGCATAGCTGGAATCCTTACTCAAAACTCAAACATGTAAATCGGGCCGATAAGCAGATCAGTAAAGCTGTAACGGCAGCGCCCGACGATCTGGAAATTCGTTTTATGCGTTTCTCCTTTCAGTTTTATACGCCTTCGTTTTTGGGTTATAGCGATGATTTGTCCGAAGACCGAAAGGCCATTGTCCGTTTGTTTGAGCTCAAAAAGTTTGGCCGAAGTGACCAGGATTTAGTACGGAGTATTGCCAAGTTCATGCTTGATACCAATTTGTGTACCCCAGCTGAAGAGCAGATTTTGAAGAAGTTTATCTAATTGCATGCTATGAAAGGTGCTTACCTGCTGATCAATTTTCTTACGATTTTCTTTCCCTTGGTACTTTCTTTCGATAAACGGGTTCGTTTTGTTCAGTATTGGAAATCGTTATTTCCCGCCCTTTTGCTTACCGGATTTGTTTTTCTGTTCTGGGATCTGATTTTTACCTGGGAAGGGGTTTGGTCGTTCAATCCCGATTATATTTTAGGCATCAATTTCCAAGGACTTCCGCTTGAAGAGATCCTGTTCTTTTTTACCGTTCCTTTTGCCTGCATTTTCACCTACGAATGCCTGAATCATTACATTAAACCCGACTTACTGGCAAAAGCAAATCGGTGGATTAGCTGGTTTTTCTTAGTGCTATCGCTAATCTTACTGATCTTTTTTTACGATCGGATTTACACTTTGGTAACGTTTGGCTTACTCTTGCCACTCATCTACTTCACACAATTTGTCCAAAAAGCACCTTGGCTCGGTCGTTTTTACTTGGCGTATGTGGTTTCTCTCATTCCTTTTTACATCGTTAACGGATTGTTAACCAGCATCCCAATCGTGCTGTACAACGACGCAGAAAATATGGCTATCCGTGTGGGAACCATACCTTTCGAAGATCATTTTTATTCGCTGGCATTGTTGCTGATGAATATGATTTGGTTTGAATATTTTAAGAAGAAAACCGCCCGATGAGTTTGCCAAGCTATACCTTAGCACAATTGGCTTTACGAAATGGGCAAGATAAGCCCGAAATTTGGATTGCTTTTGAAGGTAAAATTTACGACGTCAGCGCCAGTCGCCTTTGGAAAAACGGCAAGCATTACGAACATTGGGCAGGTCAAGATCTAACAGCAGAACTGAAAGATGCTCCGCATTCACGCCAAGTTTTCGAAAAATTTGAGGTAATTGGTTTGCTGATTAAATCTCAATCGTAAAACTACTCAGCTTCACAAACTCCTGTACCCGTTGGCTGATTTCTTCTTCGCTTAAATTTTTGATGCGTTCTGTGCCGAATTTTTCTACACAGAACGAAGCCAGGGCCGAACCGTAAATGATGGCGTTTTTCATGTTGTTGAAATTTACGGTTCCTACTTTAGCCAAATAGCCAATAAAGCCACCAGCAAAGGTATCGCCGGCACCGGTTGGGTCGAAAACTTCGGCCAGCGGAAGAGCAGGAGCAGAGAATACTTGATTTTCGTGGAATAATAAGGCGCCATGCTCACCTTTTTTAATGATCAGGTATTTAGGTCCCATGGTCAGGATTTTTTCTGCTGCTTTTACCAAAGAATATTCACCAGAAAGTTGGCGTGCTTCCGCATCGTTGATGGTGAGTACATCTACTTCTTTCAGTACGTCTAGTAAATCGTTTAGGGCAACATCCATCCAGAAGTTCATCGTATCTAAAACAATTAGTTTCGGACGTTTTTTCAAGCGCTGAATGGTAGTTAATTGTACTTGAGGAACCAAATTGCCCAATAACAAGAATTCGCAATCCTGGTAAGCGTCTGGTATAATGGGGTCGAAATTGGCCAATACGTTTAAGTCGGTTACCAGCGTATCGCGGCTGTTCATATCCGTATGGTATTTGCCCGACCAGAAGAATGATTTTTCGCCTTGTTTAATTTGTAAACCTTCGGTACTGATGCCGTGATCTTCAAATGCCTGAATATCAGCTTTCGGGAAATCATCACCAACCACAGCTACAATCTTTACATTTTTGTAAAAATAAGAGGCAGAGAGGCTAGCGTAGGTGGCTGCACCGCCCACAATTTTATCTGTTTTGCCGAAAGGAGTTTCAATGGCATCAAAAGCTACGGTACCAATTACAACAAGGCTCATATTTTTTTATTTTTTTCGAGCGCAAATATTGCATAAATAATTTTAAATCCCGAATATTGCAATCCCAATTGGGGCAAAGGGCTTCAGTCCTTTGTTAACCGGAATTCCTGAGTAGCTCAGCCGGTTAGAGCATCTGACTGT
>Ga0078894_10000270_pt1 | contig 35181 bp, 12 predicted proteins | sample LauGreSu1BDMLBSD_2_FD_67506 | JGI IMG/M metagenome (GOLD analysis project Ga0078894, IMG submission 67506) | Freshwater lake microbial communities from Lake Michigan, USA - Su13.BD.MLB.SD (version 4) (version 4) | ecosystem: Environmental > Aquatic > Freshwater > Lake | place: Lake Michigan... | reverse complement strand
TGATTGTCTTCTATTTTTACATAATACATATTGTTGTCCTTAAATTCTGCTTCCATCGTCGTGGAAGAAATATCCGTTGCCATAGGTATTAATTGGCATGCCTGGCCCGTTTACTGCAACTATTACTGCATCTGCACCATAGTTTTCACCGAACTGAATTCGTATAGGATAATAAACACCAGCCAATAAGTAAATGGAGTTAGCATAAGCCCGAAAACCGTGTAGGCCTCCATTGTTTATTAAAGGATTTCCTGTTGTATATCCGGTTACCGCCGACGATCCTATCCATAGATAACTTGCATCATCAGATCCTAAAGAAAAGTAATAATAACCATCTTGTGGAGGTTGAAAATATCCTGTAAATTCCCAACTATATAGATCCTGATAAGAAGAAACATATTCCATACTATTGAATACTCTAGATTCAACTACTGTTCTTCCAGAAAAATAATTAACATCATCATTGAAATATCCGTCGACTCGTTTACCCCAAAGACCTGTGTAGTAAACAGGAGTACTAAATCTTGCCAAATTTTCATTGTAACTTGTGGTAATTTCAGCCTGCGTTAATTGTCTGTTATAAATTTTAAAGACGCCAAGATCCATCACCTGCTGGTAACTGTTCTCAAGACGCCAGCCTCCTATACGACCGTTACCGCTATTAAAATTTGCATACGGTGCATATTGACTAGAATATTGTTGACTTAGAGATTGCTCTACTCCGTTAATATAAATTTTATTTTGTGTGTAATCCCCAGCATTCATAACAAATACATAGTGTGCCCAACGGTCTCTAATGTTTAGTTGATTGATTCTAGCGGCTGGTATACCATAAACATCACCCTGACCTGTATTAAATCCAAGTGTGCCTCCGTAAGTCCATACGTCGTGTATGTACCAACCAAAGAACATTCCATTAGCAAAGTCATCTACCAATGCCCACATTTCAACTGTAATTCGAGACGCTGTTAACTCGTTAGCTGCAAAATCAATTTTTGTATTTTGACTAACTGGAAATCTAATAACTTTATTAGTTCCGATGGTCGGAACTGTTGCAGGAGCATACCCTAGACTAATTGTTCCGTGGTTAGCATTTCCTGATAAATCATAAATTGTGTTTCCGCCATTATAGCTAGCAATATTAGCAGCATCATAATGTAAGATTAATGCAGCCGTAGAAGCAACTGTTATTGGAATAACATCCTGAGCTTGATATGGATAGCTACGACCTCGACCCCAGATAATTCGAACTCCGCCGTTGCCGCCTACACCTCCACTACCTGATCCGCCATCGGTATCTCTGCCTCCACCGCCGCCGCCATAATTTCCACCATTTTGGCCGCTGGCTGCTGTACCACCTGCTTGTACTCTAACTAAAGAGTTTCCAGAATTAGAAAGTCTATAAGTTCGTGTATCCCATACTAATACACCTGTATTATTTCGTATGGTTAGAGCAAACCCTGCTGGATTACTGTACCAACTAGATACACCACCGTAATTCTGTACTTCAAATTTAAGAACATGTTCACCACGAGACATATAGGTTGTAACAGTAGCAGAACTTGTAAAATCAGTAGTCGACGCAGTTAATGTTCCATCGATAAAAAATCTCATCTGATTGTCAGCAGCATACTCAATGGTATATGTGCCAGAATACGGAGCAAAAAATCCACGCTGCACAATTTTTGTTTGACCATCAACTGTTCCTCTAGAGGTAACCCATACTCCGTAAGTGTTTATGAAATTACCCCAAGCATAATGCAGATCAACAGGATATAAATCTCCCCCAGTGTTTGATGCTGTTGAAGAAACACTAGTAACTGCATTATAAGAACTGCCACCACCACCGTTTCCGGCACCATTATTTCCTATGCCTTGTAAACCAGTGCCGCCGCCACCTCGAGCAAGACTGTCGTCTGCGTTTCCGCCGCCGCCGCCACCACCTGTACTGCCCTGGCCTATTGAATTATTGCCATTACCACCGTTGCCGCCATTATCTATGTATCCAGCAGCACCACCTCCGCCACCAGCAAGATAGTTTCCTCCAAATGCTTGAGATCCACTTCCTCCACTTCCTCCACTATAACCAGCAACTCCTGGTGTAGATGGATCAACTGTGCTAATTCGAACTGCTGTTCCTGCGGTACTAGCATAGTTTGTTAAGTATGTGCTACCGTTACTAATCCCCGGAGTAACATAGTTTCCGCCTGGATCAGTAATAAAAAATATATCAAAATAATTTGCATTGGGGTAAAAATGTGCTTCCCAAATATTAGTTCTACTTGGAGTAGCATAATCTCCGCCATGTTGACGAATTACAAATTTGTCATTACTAGTTCCTGCGTTAAGGCGACCAGTATATAATTGGTATAGTCTACGATCGGCTGGATATATCAACACATGAGGTCCAGGCGGTTGGCTTGCCGAGTATCCATAATACAGACTACTGCCTGCTGAAAATGTTATGTATGCATTTGACCCAACAAAAATTCTAGTATATGCTACACCTAAAAAGTAGATAGTAAATGGTAAATCTATTTGATAAAAAGTGTCATCCACATTGGTATCTGTTACCACTGAAAGTACGCCGTTAACTGAACCTAAACCGCTATTACCTAACGGAGCGTAAGGAATAGCAGTTGCTCCGTTACTGCTGGCTGCGCCGCCGGGGCCGCCAAACTGGCTACGGGCTCCTGCGCCACCAGTAGCATATACCAGCTGAGTACCGCTTCTGTAAAGTCCAGAAGGGCCGCCTGTAGCTGCATTAACTCCAGAGGCTCCTCCCGATCCAACTACAACAGTAAGAGTTTCTCCGGGGGTAACTGTTATATCATTTCTATATTGCAGGCCGCCACCGCCTCCACCGCCTCCATCGTTAACATCGCTTGCACCTCCACCTCCACCGCCAATTGCGACCGCACATATAGATGTTACACCTGTAGGAACAGTAAACGAATATGTGCCTGGAGTAGGAAATTCTTGTTGATCCCTAGCTTCTGGATTGTAGTACTGCGCGGCTGCTAGTAGTACTTGTTCAAGTGATAACATATTTTACCTACTGTTTGCCATTGTTATCGCGGCACGCCAATTGCTGCCGGCATCGTCTGTGATGAATACTAAGACATCAACTCCGCTGGCAGTTAGAGTCGGTGCTGATCCACTAGGCCATCTAACACTTGCAGGCCAATATTGTGTATAGGTACCACCGTTGGTTAATTCTAAAATTAAACTTCCGGCTCTGGTGCCAGTTGGAGGATTAGCAAATGTCCAAGTAACTGCTCCGACTGCGGTTGCTGATGCATAATTACCCAATTCAAGATTTACTGTTGTACTGCCAGATACATTACCTAATGCATTGTGAGCAAGACTATAATCAATGATTGTTGCTCGTCTTAAGTTATAGTCTTGATAATTTTGTTCACCGTTTATATTTCCGGCACCACTACCGTTAGCAGGAGAGTAGCCTAGTGCTGCTATAATTTGTCCAGATGTTAGTGTAGTTACAGTACCTGCATTACCGGTAATGTTAATATCCCATGTTCCGCTGGCATTGCCGCCGGTTAGGCTTGGAGAATAGAAATAATAGTTCGCTGCGTGAAGAACAGTATTACCGTTCATCTTTAGGCCAGCATCAGTTGGTGCAGAGAATTCAAAATAATCATCGGCATCATTAGTCATTGTGAAACGCATACGGGTCGATTCGCCGCTTGCAGTTTCTAATGTAATACGAGCCGAGTCGCCGCTGCCGCCAAATGCATCAGTTGGGAAATGTAATCCTTTATCACTGCCTGCTGCAATTGTTACTTTACCGGATAGAATTGCGGTTGTACCATTAATAGCTGTCCCTGCTTGGTTAGTCAATGCTCCTGGACTAACCGGAGTATAACCTAAAGAATTTATAATTTGGCTGCTTGGGAGATTGGCTACTGTAGCAGATTGACCGCTAATATTAATAGCCCAAGTACCTGTAGCTCCTCCTCCGGATTTAGTAGGAGCATATTCGTTGTAATTACCGCTATGAAGAATCTTGCTCCAGGCAGTGTTACCATTTCCAGCTGTAGAACGATAGTAGAGATTCTGTCCATAAAAATCTGCACTAAGTTGCATAGCATAATAATTTGAGTCATTTACATGTGTAGATGACAATAAGTGATACCACGAACCTGTAACCGGCCAACCGTTTGCTGTAGACGGAGCGGACCAATCGTAGAATCCGCTGTCAGTTCTAGTAGAAATAACTTCTTTTGAAGCTGCATGGAAACCAGCTGTAGACTGTCCTAGTCTACCTGTCATTGTGTCGCCTACTCGCTGAATATTGTTAGTTGCACTCTGTGCCACTGTGGCACTAGCAGCGTTACCAGTAATATTAATTCCATATGTTCCGGACAGTCTGGCTGTAGGAACAGTACCTGTTGTTAGATTACCAGCATTAAGTGTAAGGCCGGTACCAGTACCAGTAAATGTTCCGGTTGTTGTACCGTTAATTGTAGCATTACCAAATACCGTAAGGGCGGCATTGCCGTTGCTGTTTGGCACAAGCCTCATTGATTCGAATGTGCTGCCGCTGGCATGTGTCCAACTGAAATATTCGTTGCCGTTGTCAGTTGTTTGAAATTCTAATCTGCTGCCAGTATCGCCGTCGCCTGTATTATAAAATCTAATACTTGCACCGTCAGTGTTCATACTCCAAGTTAAGCCACGGCCAGATGTTGACCAATTTAGGTCTCCTGTTAATGTTCCGCCGGATGCTGCTAAGTTTCCGCTAGCTGTTCCTGTAACATTACCTATTACATTTCCTGTTAGTGTTCCTGTTACATTACCGGTAACATTACCAGTAACATTACCGGTTACGCTGATTGCATAATTTCCACTTAGTCTTGCTGGGGGAACTGTTCCAGATGCCAGATTAAATGCATTAAGGTCAGTTATTCCAGATCCTCGGCCTTGGAATGTTGACGATCCACTAGATATATTAATATTTCCAGAAACATTAACAGTTCCTGTTATGTTAAGATCTGCTGATCCAGATGTATTTGGAGTAAGACGCATTGACTCATATGTTGATGCTCCAACAGTGTGTGTCCATCTAAAAAATTCATTGGTATTATCACCGGTGTTAAATTCCAATCTACTATTTGTATCGCCGTCGCCGGTATTGTAATATCGAATACTTGCGCTATCGGAATTCATTGACCATTGTAACCCACGACCAGTTGTATTCCAGAACAAGTCTCCAGACATAGTATCGCCCGACTTTAGCATATTCAAACTTGCTGCGCCGGTTACATTACCAACAACATTGCCAGTTACATTACCAATTAATGCACTATAGGTATTCCCTGTTACGATGACATCCTTAGTAAAGGTAACTTGATCTGCTAGTGTCCTGCCGCTGATTGTGTTAGTTTTTAAACCGTCTAGTGTTGCGGCGGCAGAATAGATATCACGCCATCTGTGACTTGGTAGACCAAGTACTGGTCTTCTATCAATTGCTGTTCCTAATGTATAGTCTGGAACCAATGCAGGAGATAACACACCATCAGCATTGGCAGCGTTAGCCGAAATAAATGTAACCGTAGTTGGTGCAACTGTTACAGATCCGGTTAATAATTTTAACTTCAATGCGTTAGAGACATCGGACTCTAATGTTGGAGTAAATCCTTCAATTCTAATGTTAAGGTTATTTCCGTCACCTACAATAATACCAGGAGCTTCGACTTCTAGATATTCTAGTTTGCCTAATGTTGTCAAACTAGAATTAACAACATTTATCGCTAGAGTATCTGTAGTTAATGTATTAGCTGGGACCGGAAGAGTAATATCTGCAGAACCATCAAAATCAATCGTGTTGATTTTTTTAGGGAATCGTATTCTACTTGCTGTTGTGGCATTTCCGTCAATTACTGGAGCAGTAACTACATTAGCTATTAGGTTGTTAAATGTACTAGTTCCCGATACTGCTGTTACATTGCCTTGAACATTGCCAAATAAATCAGCATTAATTGTTGTTGCTGAAAATCCACCCACTGAGTTTCTAGCAACCACAGTTCCTAGAATGTTTTCTGACTCAGCATTGATACTCCAAGTCTGTTCAAATGCTCCACTAAATTCCGAACCAATAATATAATCGCCTGGCTTCAATGGTTGATTAGTAGCTGCGGTAATGATAATATCAGCTGTACCGTCAAATTCAATTCCGTTAATCTGTCTTGACGATTCTAGCTTTGTAGAAGAATCTGCGTTTCCTTTTAGGTTTCCAGAAAAATAATGTGTAGATTTTAAATTAACACCCCTGTATAACTGATTAAATCCCGGGATCGCAAACTCAGAGTTGATTACGAAATCTTCATTAGCGATAACTGATGTTGTTTCGCCGTTAATTTGTGTTAAGATAACAGGTTTATTTGTACCAAGTGCATCTTTAATAACTGTGCTGGTCATCTTAGTGACCGCAAATCCGCTAGCAGCTTCGGGGCCAACTTGACGCCATACAGTACCGTCGCTAACAAATAACTGTTGTGTTGTTGTCTTTAGCCATAAGCCCCCGTTACTGTGAGCAGGTTCAGTTTCTGCTACTGTAGCATTACCGATCGATAACCACCCTGTGCCGTTATATACTTTAAGTGCTTTTGAAGTTTTATCGTACCATGCTTGGCCGCTCAATGCTCGAGCAGGGGGACTATCATTAGAAAAGTTCTCAAGTAAGAAAATAAAGTTTTCGTTTTGAACTTCACCGTAGCCGGTATAATTTCTACCTATTAGGCCTACAGGAGTGCTGGTATCTAAAATACCATCATCAACTATAGTAAGTTGTGTTCCGTCAAATCTGTTAATTATGTAGGCCATTAGTCGCTCCGTATTTCATTATGATACAAATGTCCATGCATTTGCAATTATTTGATATGTTTTTACAATTCTACTGATGTTATATGCTGGCGTAGGAATAGTTACTGTACTAAACGAAACATCAGTTAGAGCTGAACCTGTACCAGACGGTGTGTTGAAAGTAGCAGTTGACTCGTTTAGATAGTCGTTCATATCTAGTGTTGGTCGAACTTCAGAAACAATAGTACATAAAATTCTAGCAATTGTTCCGTTGTCGTACTCTGCTACAGGAGCAATGGATTCTAAATCTGATGCGATTTGGTCGTTAGTCCTACCATCGGAGATATCCATTGACAGCACTAATGGTTTAGCTTTAAGCTGAACATCGACATAGTTTTTAGTAGCAGCGTCGGATACACCTACCGGTTCCCCAATTTCAGTTATTCTTGCAGAACCGTTTAATACAACATTACCTGCTCCATTGGGATACAGCTCAATGTCGCCATTAGAATTAACTGACGATATTCTGTTGTTGTTGATATAGATGTTATCGATAGTGAATTCTGCTTGAACACCGAAGATGTTAATACCTGTGGCTCTTGTTACAGCATTTGTTAATTCGTAAGTTCCGGCACCTTCGTTGTACTTTAAAAGTTCTACACCGCCAATTCTAACAGATTTTCCTGTGTCTAAGTCAACATGTTGATTGAACACCCATGCGTCTCTAGCAAGGTTCCAATAAATTTCTTTGTCGCCACCGGTACCTGATGATCGCAATATAATGCCGCCGCCGTCTGCTTGTTCATTAGTTAATATCGAACTATCAGCTGATGTACCCAATTCTATTTGTTTATTTTCAACTCTAAGATTGGCAACGTCAACTGCTACAGTGTTTCCTAGAACTCGCAGGTCACCGTTAACTGTTAAGTTTCCACCAACTGTTGTTTGACTGCTTAGGAAGCCGTCATATATTTTAACAGTTTGAGAGCTTGGTTCAATTACTATTGCATCGTCTTGGACCGAACCTCTGCGAGCACTTAGTCTAATAAATTTATTCTGTGCAACGTTTTGTAACAATAAGTCACCGTTGGCTTCTAATAATTTAACCTGTTGAGCATCACCAATTTCCACACCCTGTGTGATTCCTAACTTTCCTGTAATAACTCCGCTGGTGTCATTCCTAACATAGGTAGTATCTAATCGTCCACCTAATTTTTCAGAGTTAGTTACTGTTACATTAAACTTAATGCCAGCAATAGTACCAGCATTGAAACCAGGAATAATTGTTCCGCTGAATCCAGCGATAGGAATTTTTGGAGTAAACTCTGTTTCATTACTTGAAAAGATACCGATCAATGTTCCGTTATTATACAGACTAGTAATAATTTTATTTTGATTTAAAGAATCTAAAATTGTATTAACACGGATGCCACTAACACCTTGGCTTGATCCATAACTCGGTCCGAGCAATAATGTGTTCACACCGTCATAAAAATATAATTGTTTATTCGTATCGTCAAACCATAAGTCGCCTGGTGTTAAAGAAGTAGGTTGTGTTGCACTAATTGTTGCTGAACTAACTGGCTGGAACGATGTGCCGTTGTAAACTTTTAATTTTAGTTCAGTAACATCGAACCAAATTTGACCCCGTATTGGACGAGTTGGTCTTGCTGAGCTAGCAAAATTTTCCAGTAATTTAACAAAATTTTCGTTTAGACTTTCGCCAAACCCGCTATAGTTTTTTCCAATTAATGTAAGGTTAGTGGTTAGATCATCTACCTGACCGTCCGATACAGTGGTTAATGTTGTTCCGTCTGACTTGGTAATTAAATATGCCATATTTTATCTCTTAGAATATTGGTGGTCCTGAACGGATAATGTAGTTCAATGTTAGATAAGGATTCATAATTGAAAAACTCTGTCCTAACTGTGCCGATGTATAACCTAATACTCCTCCGCTACTTGGAAGATATTGCATCTGGCCGGGTGTTGTTGGACCTCGTCCAAGGAAGGCACCTTCGCCAGGTTCGATTCCCGGAGGGCTTGCTGTATCTAAACGAGTTGCATGATACTGATTGCCGCCTTTGGTTCCTGCATCGTTAAGTGCTTTAAAGTCGTGTTCGTGTTGCGGAAGGTTGGTTGCGGTTAGTGTATTTCTATAATCTCCGCTGGCGCCACCTAATGTACTTGCTTGTGTATCGTCAACTCGCGGAACTAATGTTGCAGAGCCTGTTCCGCTTCCTAATCCAGTTGCTGTAAATGTAGTTCCAACTGCCGACGAGCTAGCACCAATGCTTGTCCAGTTAGTTGAACCTATGCTAGAAATAGTATATCTGCGACCAATAATAAAGTTTCCTGCAGGGATAGCTTCTCCGCTTGGCAAGCCACCGCCTGCATCTACGAATCCACCACCCAACGGTACTGTATTGTTATTGTCCATGTTGTGCTTACCTAGTGGGAAGCGGCCACGCATATCAGGCAGGACGAAGGTTAATCCAGCCTGTCCTCTAAATGGAGTTCCGTATGTTGTACCGATAACATTATACAATGTCAAATATTTGGCAATTTCTTGTTCGCTACCGTCGCATAATAGATAACCATACGGTGCTGCTGATCCTGCAAACGGCAATATTGTACCAACTGGTACACCAAGGTCGCCTACAAATACATCCCTAGTTTCTTTTAACAGGCCTTCACCTGCTCTAAACACTAGAACATAGTCGTCAGCTTTTGAAACATTAGGACTAGGTTGAACCTTGCTGGAAATAATACCCGAAGTAATAACAGTTTCAAAAGTTTTTGTAGTTCCGCCTACTTGTCCATCAAATGTGATATTTGCAGAAGTTACATCTCCCTGCATTTTAAAGGTTGTAGGAAAACGCAAGTTGGTTGCAGTAGTAGCATTACCAATAATGTTTCCTTCAAGTGCGCCAACAATAGTGTCTGCAACTAGAGTCTTGGTTCTAACAGTATTCCAGCGTCTTGTTAAACTACCGCTATCATATCTATCTGTTTCTCTTGGCTCGATCGAAGTTGTAATTGTTTGGCCGTAAATATCTATGTTTTTGCCAATTAAGGCATTTTTAGTTACGGCAATACCGCCTGCTGTTCTAAAACTACCGTTGTTAAAGTTTGTACTTTCTGCAATATTAGTAAGAATCAAACTGCCGTCAGATTTGATATTTCCACTAACTGTTAAAGCTTCGTCAGGAGCTGCAACGTTAACACCTACTGTATTATTGACAACTTTTAAAACTGTGTCGGGAACACCGTTTCTGTTAGTTTGCAAATCAATACTTGCGCCTGCTGTTGCATTGTATATCTTGGCCGCGCTTGATGTTGATGTTAGGCTGAATGTTCCGTCAATGCCAATCGTAAGACCTGCATTGTTTCTAATATTAAAATTTTGTTCAGTTGTATTAGTAGTGTCTGATCTTAAAAACTTAGCTGCTGCAATTGCTGTGCCTGCAATATTTAAGGAATCTGCTGCAATTGCTGTTCCATAAAATTTTGGTAGGAATCCGCCGTCGCCCACATCAAGACTGGTAATATTGATACCTGTTTTAATAGCTGAAAATCCGTTAATAGAATTCTTAGGAGTGAAACTGTCTTTACTGATAACGATAATAGGCTTATCTTCTATATAGAATGTTACAATAACTCTATCAAAGTTATCACTGTCAATAATAGATTCAACAACTGGACCTGATTGTAGACCAGTAGAGAAGTTAGGTCCTACTAGAATCCAACTTGATCCCGAGAACACATATAGCTGTTGGTTGGTTGTATCAACCCATAGTTCTCCAACCCTAGCAGATTCTACTGATGGTTCGCTGGTACTTTTTTGAATGTTACTTGCGGCTTTCCATTGAGTGTTATCCCAAATTTGTAGTATGCCTTCTAAAGAATTGTACCATAGCTGTCCTTCGACTGGGTTAGCAGGAGCGGAACCGCTGGCAAAATTTTCAAGTAATGCTAGAAAGTTTTCGGCAATAATTTGTCCGTAGCCTGTAACATTTCGGCCTGGAAAATCTAAACTTGTATCTGCATTAGAAGTGTTGTCATAGACAGTGATTGGGGTTTTATTTTCTCTGTCAGTAAAATTTACGATATATGGCATCTATTATACCTCTGTGAAACCAGTTAAGCTCTGTACACGAATTGTATAATCTACTTGAAGTAGTCTATTCAACGACTTTTGTACAGGGTGAAACACCACATGGGTAAGCAACTTACCTTCGCCATTTGGATTGTAACTTTTAAGGCCAAGCTCATCGAAAACATAGCTACCGCTCATATCAACACTGTTATCAAATGCCTGTTGACCAACTGGTTCGCCGTAGTCTAACAAACAACTAATAACAATATCGCTGTAGGTTGCACCGCTAATATGGCGAATTTCCATTTTGTTTCTTGTTGGGTCTACATTTTCTGTGGCACTTTGATCAACAATTTTGGCATAAGTTTGATTGTATAACCCAGTGTTTACTCCAACTGTATTAGGTGTTAGATAGGTAATCAATCCAGTAGGATCAACTGTTGTGCCACCACTGCCGAATGCCATTTGATAAATCCACCCTTGGCCTTGATTGCTTAGGCTGTTAACCATAGCAACACTCATATTTTCATAGTGAATGGCATTGCGCTTATCTTGAAATACTTCGCCGGTTTCGGGGTCAAAAATCTTAATATGGCCTTCAAAATGCCAGCCCGAAGTCTCGTTAGGTTGAGAATTTTCCTTTGGTTTTTCGTTTTTCATAGTTGATTCACTTGTGTTTTTCTGTTCCATAGTATATTTATTCAGGCAGTTGGGTGCTCTTTTGTTTTAGAAACTCAGCAACAGAGCTTGTGTTTTTCAACAGAGTAACACCCGATGAAGCGGTTGTTGCTCCGCGATCGTACCAAGTTTGGCCAATTCTTCTAATTACTGTAATGCGTGTTCCTGCAGGCACAGTAGATGTTAGTCGAATATAATCGTTTACACCATCTACACTGAATTCAGCTTCTAGAACAGTATCAGCTTGAGGGCTGGTAATGTTAGCTGTTTGATCATAAACTGTTAGAGGATCTTTTCTTAAACGGCGGCCGCCGGCAAATACTTCAATCTGATCGCAAGGTTCGTAACCTACTGGGATAGTTACTCTTGTCCAATCTGATCTTGTTGCTGCTTCTGGAACATAGTTTAAAGGACCTACTAACAAGCTACTTCCGTCGCTGACAAAGTCTAATCTTTCTTGACTTTCATTGTATGGAAGGCTTTCAACACGGCCTACATCAACTACACTACTACCCGAAACATGAGTTTCTTTAATTGCTGTTCCGTTGGTTCCTCTTCTTAGTTGAGACAATGTAGTAGCTGTTTTCTCAAAATAGTCGATTCTTTCACCGTTAATATACACAGTTCCAGGAATATTTCTAGATTTAATTGGTTCAAACAAATTAGCAGTATCAGTGACATGGATAACTTGATCGTAATAATTTAGATCTTGGGCTAGTACTACTGCCTTGTCAATACTGAATCGTTTGAAATGATAGATGTTTAACATATCTTTAAACACTTCATAGGCCAACGGAGCACGCCTTAGATAATTTCCAAACTGCACAATCTTAATTTCATCATCGAGTACAGATGCTGTTTTCAAGTAGACAACATTCCTAGGAATAGATACTTCATAATCTCGATCCTGTGTCAAGCGTTGGCCATTTTTGTAAACCCAAATATAACTAGCACTTACCGGTTCTCTTGCTAATTGGTACTGAACTTTACCGCCGGTGTATTGATCGGAAATAATGTTCATGCTTGGATATTCACTGAACCAAGTAACTGAGATCTGATCTCCTAGTTGGAGATCTGTGTTAAACACAATATTGTTATTCTCAAAAGTGTATTGGCTTCTAATGTCAATGATAAGTTTTATTTCATCATTGATTGACAATACTTCGGTATTAACTGTTACTGTATTTTCGTTTCCATCGTAAACATAATCAAGAATGTTTCTCTTTAATTCGTTATTAATGTATACCTGAATGTTAGACTGAGTAGCAGTGTTAGGCGCTTCAATCGGATCTCGTCCAACTGGAAGAACATTGTTAGTTCCGTCGTACACAGCAAATTCAGTGTCGACTCCTTTTAACTGGGTACCATTAACTTCTACTAGCACTGCTCCGGATGCACTGGCTCTTTGCAGATTTACAAATTGATCTAAGTCATAGCTTAATGTGCTTCCGTCAAATGTTAATATCTGTTGATTAACTCGAACCAAGGAGTTTCCTGTTGAATCAATGTCTGTTGCAGCCCCCAAGCAAACAATTTTTACAATTTGTCTGCGTTCAGGCTTGTTAGCAAATTGTATTAGAGTTTTACCTGCAATATCTAATACTTCAGAACTGTTAATTGATATAGCATCAACATCAATACCATCAACTGTTACAACTACTGATGATGTATCGGCATAATTTGCTCTAGTTAAGAAAAACAATGTATCGCCGTCTGCTTCAAATTCTTGATAATCAAGCAGTGCTGCGCCACCTAGACCAATGGCTATGATTTCAATTACCGAATCTCTAATCGGAGCATTAGTGAAAACTACCTCATTGGTGTTATAATCTATAACATATTCTATACTGCTATCAGCTGAATTAATTTCGCATTTTACTTTATCAACATAGACCATTACTGATGCACCGTCTAAAATTGTAAGACCAATTGCAAATCTCTTGTCAGTTCCGTTGCTTGTTAGCACACGAGACTGTAAAGGTGTTGCACCAGTTTGCACTGTGTGGAATACTTTGATAGAAACACTGTCAATAACTTGACCCGGAATATTTTCTTCCGGAGCAGGAACTTGATCAGGACTGATAAACTTGCTACCGTCAACAACAATGTCTTCTGCTGCTGTTCCAGTTGCGGTAATGTATGCACCGCTAACTGCACTTAACGATCCGCCGGTTAAGCTGGTATCGATAATGTTAACATCAGTAATATTGACAGTTCCGTCACTGTCCATTGGACGGAAAATTAGTGTGTCACCGTTTTCTATTTGTACATATCTTTGGATATCAATACTATTAGTAGAACCGTCACCAATAACTGTAGGCATAATAGCTGATAAGTTTGTAACGCCAGTGCCGCCAAAATTTGGATCATCGATACGAATAGTTCGAGATTCTTCAACTCCCGGATCATAGACCACAACTGGTGCGCCAGCGGAGTCTAATGTATCGATACTTCTAGGAGAACCTAGTCCAGTGCGCTTCAGATAAACAGATAACTGTTGTCCTATTGCAGGAGTAAACGGTAGCAGAATTGTTAATTCTTCCCATACATCTGGGAATTCAACTGGTGGTTTGTCATTGTTGTCAATTACTGCACGGTACTGCTTATTTCCGTACTGAACGACGGATCCTGCTTTCCAAGTTAGTGATCGACTGTCTAAACCGGTCAAAGTATAAGGCTGTGTATCAACTACATAATAAAAGTCAGAATTGGCTTCTACTGAATCCCAAGTATCAGTGAACCACGGAAGTGCATCCCATCCGCCAGAAACATCAAATGTTGTACCTTGAATTTGTACTCCACCAAAGTCAACACCTGTCATTAGCTGATTGATTTCTTTACCAATCATACCTCTTGTTGGACTATAATACTTGTTGATTCTATCAACCGCTTCTAATATTTCATCAGCTTTTTCATAGACAATTATGATATCATCGCCTGAAGCTGGTAACGATAATAGTTTTAATTTGCCTCTTAACAAACTATATTCGTCTGTGCTTGATTTATAAAATGTAATTTCATATGCACTATCTAATATAACTTCGTCATTGATAGTTACTGCAATTTTTGTCTTATCTCTTGTTGGAGGATAATTTAATTCAAATATCGATGTAAACCCGTCGGCAATAAACTCTTGAATGTATGAGTATTCTTGGTAAGTGCCTTCTTTAGTAATTCTATCAAATTTAACTGTTAGATCAAAAGTTCTTGTTTTGCTATCGCCAATGATTGCTACAGCTTTTGCAATACTAGTAGATGTACCGTTGCCGCCAACAATACTCACCGATGCAGTAGTGTAGCCGGTACCGTTAGTTAACATCTTAATTCCAGAAACTACACCGTTAGCAATAAATGCTTGGGCTGTGGCTCCGGTACCGTCACCTGTAATAACAACCTTAGGAGCATCTTTATAGTCTGCACCCTCGTATGAAATAACAATGTCTGTGATAGAATAAGTGTGATTGTCTTTCCACCATTTGTGAGGATAGGTATCAATAACATTAGAATTTTCCAGTACTGGAAGAATCTGCCCTTCTCTAACATCATAAGCTGGCGGAACATCAAAATCAGTTATCGCTGCTCCTTGACGATCAATATCAGTATACCTGCTGGTGTATTCTCTAATTGTTGTTCTAAATGGTTTTACTTCTTCTAGATAATTTTGAAAACTAGCAAGGTTGTCGTTCTTATAATTTGTCTTCTGTTCTAAATCGCCGATGTTGTGAATAGCGTTTAAGAAGCTGGTCTTAAATGCCCAATCAACATATAGCTGTTCTGAGAATATGTAACGGATACTAGCAAAGAATAACTTGTTCCACTCTGCTCTTAGATCATCTATAAAAATATTTTCTTTTAGAGCAGCAAAAATAAATCTTAATTCTTGAGTTGGTTGATTGTCGTAGGTAACTTCGTCATAGGATGTTTCATAGTCATAGACTTTAACATTATAAATTGATTCATTAATTTTAATTGTGCCGTTTTCGCGCCCAACTAAAATATAGTTGCCAAGAATATCACCAGTTCCGTCTGTGACTCTTTCTAGGAGTGCCCAGCCACCGTTTGCATATTCTTTAATTTTAATAATATTGCCAACTGCTACTTTAATAGTAGGCTCGAGGTAGAGATCTAATATTTCTTTTGCAATTCGAGTCACTGAGCTGTAACCTGTAGCATACCAATCAATATAGCTCCAGTACTTGGTAGTATCATAAGACTGCACAGTGCTCTTGAAGAATCCTTCTCTAACACTATCCCAGAAATAGATAGACCAGTAGTTGTTATAAGTTATATCGTTCTTAACCAATACTGAGAAGTTTCTTACAGATATGTCAGCAATGGTATATTTTCTACCTTTCTGAATTACTGTAATTGCTGTGATTCTACCTTGCAGATCAAGGGTAACTGTAGCTTTAGCTCCCATTCCGTCTCCAACAATTTTTACCGGAGGAGCTGTACGATATCCAAAGCCTGGATCGATAATATCAATGGTGTCAATTTCACCATCAACAATATTTGCACTTAGCACAGCTGGACTAATTCTAACAATACCAACTTCGGACAATTCAGCAAATGTATCTACTGTTAAATCGTAAAGGTTTAGTGTTTCGTTAGGAATTGCTTCAATCTTATTTAGGTTTTCAAAATCAATTAGGTCTGCAAATGGTCGTGTCGCCAATATGTCATTGCTTCTATCAATAACAATCTTTAGTGCAGTTCCTCGATCAACAAACATAGTTTGTATAGGTCTAAAGGCTAGTCCGTAACGCTGCTTAGGTAATAGGGTAGGATCAGGTACAGGGTTTCCTGCTTGATTAAATCCAACTAGGCTGTCAATCCATTTCTGCTCAAGAGGATCGCTTGGTAAACTGTCTGCGATGCCTTCTGTCAATAACTGATATTCAGTATGTGTTGCGTTAGGTCTGCGTTCTGAGTGATAGTACTCAATGTTTATTAACGCAGAATCACCAGTAATAACCGAACTTAAATTATAAGTTAGGAATTTATCAGAGTCTATAATTGCAAGTAACGGAGTTCCATCACTTGACGGGTTTTCGATTAATGTTGCAACACTGGCTGCAGAAATATTTCTACCGGCAACACCTGTCGGAGTAATTGTTTTGTTTTTAACCCAGAAATAATACCTTGTCCCATATGATAGGCCTGTATTAGGATTAATAAATCTCTTGATAGAATATGCTTGGTTTCCGTACAATGGTTGTCCAGAAATACCCGCCGACAATCCGTCTGTAGTGTCTGCTAGTTTTGCCCAGTCTGCTGGAGCCATAGAACTTTCAACCCACTCGCAAATATCTATACTTGCACCCGGGGCTAATTGATTCCAGTTACCGGCACGGTAGGCAATATCGCCTTGCTCATAATGTGCCCACTTAGCTGTGCTAATGTTCCACCAAATAACTCCAACATTCTTTTCAAACCATGCTTGGTCTTCGTCAACAGTAACTTCGTCTGTACCGTTAGTGTAGGTAGCCGGGTCGTACAATGTTTTAAATTTAATTTCTTGTTCTGCACGACCAAGAATTTTTAATTTGTTTACATCGATGATATCTAGGTCTGCTATCTTTAAATAGTTTTCGTCATCATAAAGTGCAACACTCTTTAGAAGATCAATGTTCACCATTGGTTTTTCTTCAGCAAGAATTGCAAAGCTGTCTTTGGTAACATCTTTTCTAAATATTCTAGTCATTCCGGTCTTTGTACCAGTTGGCGCATAATTAGGCGACCCTGTTACGATTACAGAGGATGTGCTGTCTAGAGAGTATCCAAATCCTTCGTTGTCTAATAGATCAGCTTCGAGCTTTTCAGAAAGTATGTATGTTTGATCTTTTAGTTCAAAGACATATACTTGTCCGGGGTAGCCTTGGTCTTCTGAGAATGTTGTTCTGCCGCCATCGAATCTTGTTTTAGTCGATAAATCAAATCGTGTTGATAATTTATAGGGAGTGTTCTTTGCTCCGACTACCACACGCTCACCTCGCTCGCTGATAGAAACACTAAATCCAAATAATTCGTTATTATAAACTTCATAACTTTGAAGTTTTTGTTTTAGGCGATATTCCGGAATAGTTGAGTCAGTGTCATATTTAAAAACATAAACACTGCCTTGATTTTGTAGATCAATATCTGCTTGCGGACTAGAAATAGCGATTGTATTTCCAGAGTTATCAATATCTATAGCAAATCCAAACAAATCCCCAGAGTTGATTATTTCTGTAGGAGCAAGGTCACTAACATCCGGCAAGCTGCCTGCATTAATAGTCTGCATTAATCCATAGAAACCATAGGCATTCATTTTGTAAATATAGATTTTTCCAGATGCAGTGTCTGATACTGCTTCAACTAGCGACCACGGAGTTCCAGAAACTGGATTAGCGCCTGTTGAGGTTGCTGTGCTTAATCTATAATAGTTGTTTGTCCATTTGACTACATCGCCAACTGTGTATGGCTGATAGCTATTCCAAACTCCTTTGTAGTTGACAAAATATTGTCCGTCGCTGTTAGGACAGCCTACAACTAATGTCATGCCATCGCGACTCATTGCCATGCTGGTTCCAAATCTGTCGCCGTCTTTAACTAATTCAGCAACTTGATCAGCTGACAACATGCCAACTGTGGGATCTGTACTATCATCTTCAAGAGAGATGTTTGTAGGCAATGAGCTTTGAGTCGAAATAGGATCTAATCGAGACCATTGATTTGAGTTGATAGAAATTGTACTACCGTCACCTGTTTGATCTTCTAGCGACTGCCATAGTGCATTGTTATACCAAACAATTGCTCCTACTTCGTAGAATCTAGCTCCGGTATTGTCGTAGACGCCTTTGAAATTTTGATTTTCGATCAGCTGCCATTCTTTGGCAATGTTAGGATACTTTCTAATTATAGAATTACCCATGTTTTGAGTATATGAAGAATAATAATATAAGATGCTGCTGGTATTTTCTGTTACAACAATTTGAACTTTTCTAGTTGTAGCTGTTGTGAAGCCTGCAATATATTGCGCTTGAGTAACCTTGCGGTTATCAAGTAGATAAGTTACACCTGTAGTATATAATGTTCCGCCAGCTAATGCTCCGCTAATATTATCTGCAGAGAAATTAAGTGGGTGCTTGTTAGTTACAGTACCGTTTACAGGATTAGGATAATAAACATTACTAGGATCAGTTTGATCAAATATGTAAGTGTTGCCAACTAGTAAAGATAAGTTAGGTCTGTACTGCTCATTAATATAATACTTGTATCCTGTATCTACTCCTTGTGGTGGTGCTACTGTTACTTTATATGTAATTGTTTCCGAAGTATCTACAGTTAAAGGAGCATACTTGTATAGGTAAACTCTACCCTTATTACCTTCTGCGCCGGGCGCAGAAATAGCCATATAATAATTTCCAGAGTCAACACCAATGGTTATTTTAGAGCCGAACTGTTCGCCGGCATTTTGTCTTGGGCTAACAAAACTGTAGCGTTCGACCCAAGTTTGACCACTCCACTCATATAATGATACTGCGCCTTGTTCTAGGTAACCGGTGTTTGAACCTTGTTGGTTAGCTGTGACTACTAACACTGGCTCCCAATCTTCCATGGTAGTATCTATTCTAGCAAGGGTACTGTCTGCGCCAACTCGAGTGCTGTCAATTCCTGTATAATCTTGTGCATAGATATCAACTTTAGCTCTCCATAGTTTTCCCTTGTGTAAAACTATGTCACCTTGGAAATAATCTAGATCACTGTTATAAACTTCTTGGTAGTCTGATCGAACTCCAGTTGCTCTTGGGCTACCAATTGCTAGCCACTTACCGTCAGGACTCACTGCTAGACTTTCTCCAAATACTCCGTCAGCAGCCGCGCTAATACTATTTGGTCTTACAAAAGTTTGAAATGGTTTTAACCCTTCTTCTCTTTCGAGGTAGGAAACAACTAAGTTGTTAGCAGGCATTGAGGAAACTATCTGTGTCAAAATGTCAATATACAATACAGATTGTCCGTTAGACAACGGGGCAGTTGCTCCATATTGTGCAATTTCAGTTGCTGAAAATAGCTGTTGCTTTTCGGAGACTTCCCAGTTTCCTGAGGAATTACTGTCTATCCAGAATTTAGCACCACTAGTTAATGCTGCTGCATTATTAAGGTCTACAGATTGATAATCATTAAATCTTGCTGAACTGAATAATTCTAAATTAATAACTGTACTCGAATCCCACTTCGGTTCTTTAGCATCTTTGCTAATTTGAAATACAATAGTTTTTCTATCTGGTATTTCTGTGATTTTGAAAAATCCTTCTAGATTCTCAATGTTTCTAATACCAAATATATCACCAACTGATAAACCGTGTGTTCTACCCAACACTATCTCAACTCGTGTCTTAACTACATTAACATCAGTAACTAACAACAATTTAGAAATGTTGTATCTTAACACAGTCCATGAATTGTTATAGAATGTGATCCATACATGCGAGTTTTCTTCAAAGTCTGCAATATTTAAAGTTAGAATATCGTCATAGGTTTTAACAGCAAAGTCAACATCAAAGGAATTTACATATCCTGCTGTTCTAGGAGTTAATTTGTATTTCTTAACTGGGTTGATATTTGCCGAGAAAGGATTTGGTGCAATTGTAAAATTCTTTTCAGGCACACGCATATAGAGATCTAATACATCTGTAGTAGACTCAGTAGGAGCAATTATCACTGGTTGCGGATTGATTTTAAAATCATTTTTTAAGATTCTAAATTCAGTTTCGTTAAACTGATTAGTACCGCCAAGACGCCCCACACGGAACGCCCATTCTTCATTTAGTTCAATGCTTCCTGTATTTGTTCGACTTAGTTTATCAAAGACTTTAGTGATAGCATTTGCTGTACCTTTTTCACGGATGAAACCTTGATACAACTTAAACTGGCTTACTGCATCTTCGGCCATGTTTTGTAGATACTCTCGTGTTTGATATCCAATAACATGACGACTCAAATCTCGTTGGCTGCTACCTAATCCGTCAGCGTCAACATCGTAGTAATCTTCAAACTGATTAATTCTATAATCAAAGTTTGCAACTAGGCCTTTAGTTGGAGTGGTATCTAACTTTTCCCAAGTTGTTGTGTCAAACAATTCAGCGCCTTGCTGATTTTGTTTGCTGACCCAATTATAAGATTTGTAAGAAACAATGTCGCCTAGGCGGTAATCAGTATACGGACTCCATAACTGAATATTAACATTGTCAAACAAGAAGCCGGGGCTGGTATAGTCTCCGTCCCAATCCACAGTACGGAAGCCTCTACTCTTGATACGCTCTTGGCGATATCCAGTAGTCTTGTCATAGATAACATCGTTGAACACTGTACGATCATCAAACACAGTAACATGCTCTTTAAGAACGAAATAGACTTTAATGAAGTAGATACCTTCATTGGTATTTGTTGTGCTTACTTTCACCGACTGGAAGTCTCTATTAACATTCAAGAAAATAGGCAATAACGGGGTGCCGTCGCTTTTGAATATTTGATAATCATAAAAGCTGTCAAACAAACTGTCAGCAACGCCTAACGGAATTTGCATATCTATCTGGCCGGCGCTCGGACTTAGTGTTAATAACGATCCAACTGCCCAGTTGTGCTTAGTCCAGAACAAGAATTCCTTGCAGCTGGTCTGCCAGTTATAGGCGACTTGATTTTCAGAATCGTATCGATCAAAACTGAATCCCTGTGTTTTCAAATAGGCTTGATAACCTAATAAGAAATCTACTACGCCTTGAATGGTAGTAATAACTGTTCCGTAGTATAACTGTGTTGGTTTTAATTGACTGAATGTTTTTCTAAAATAGGCTTCAACTCCGCCAACTACTGGCAACTTAGGTAAAGTTTTCCAAAGAGTTTTGTCAAATACGCCAGTACTTGTATGTGACTTCAATGCACGATAGAAAATATTTTGGCTTCTTACGATGTCCCCATTACTGTAGACTTTATCAGCAGCCCAATCTAAGAAAGATGCACTTGTTCCGCCAACCGATGTCAACGGATCGCTACTGCTGGCAATCGGTTTAAAATAGTTAAAGTATGGCTGTTGGTTATCGTAGCCTTTGACTTTCCAGCCCTCGGCTAGTTTTTCAATTAATACTCCGCTGTAAGCAATGCCAATCATAGGAACGCCAACATTAAAAATCACATCGTAATTTTCATTTGGAACATAGATGCTACTAGAAGTAGAACTTGGATTCTTGCTATCGAGCAAATATTTCTGTTCTGTCTGATCAACAAAGCCAGACATTCTTGTAGAAATTTTAACATCTAGATTGTTTAGTCGTGTTAACAAAACTTGCGGATCTAGATTTTTACTACGAACATAACTAGAGACAAATGTTACTAATCCAGATAACTGTGTTCCGCCTACTACAGGAACTAACAAATCAGAAATCTTTGAAAATACTTCAGATCCTGCAGACACAGTTTGTCCAAGTTGATTAACTGACATTCTAGATCTATCAAAGCTATCTGTAATAAATTCAAAAGGCTTCAAGAGACAAAGTGCAACCATTACCGAGAATGGCCATTCACTGCTAGATCTCCAGGCCGCTTCTACTGGGCTAACATCTCCAGGTCTGTAATCACCTTGATTGTTGATTAGAGTAAAGTCGTTAGCAACTCCAGAATCTAACGGGCTTAGTAAGCGGCCGTCATTGTCTGTAGGAATATGATCTAAGATACTAGGTCTTGCATATCTATCGTGTGTTCCGGCTCGGGCGCCTTGACGAATAATACCGTCACGAATGTCTTCCCAAAGAATTGCATTGCCTCTTGTATAAGGTGCTGGACCGTACTCACTTTCCCACCATGTTGGTTTTTCACTAAATCCTAACATTTCCCATGGGCAAACATGTGGGCGGTCTGTATCATAGAACCACTGATAGACTCCTCTCCAATAACCAGGCAAGCTCTGTTGCTTGGTTGGATCTGTCATGTTACTGTAGGTATAGGTAAAACTATTTTGAGAATCAAAATATTGATCGTTAGTAGTGTAATCAATATCAGTGTTAGATACCCAGCGCAAGAAATCTTGCATAACAACAGCATCTAATTCTGATTTAGAATACAGAGCATTACCGTAATAGCCGCCAAACACTGTATCAATATTAAAAATATTTTCGTTATATTCTTGCTTAATGTTGTTGTAAATTCTTAATTCTAATTCTAGAATTGCATCGTCTCTATAATCATTATAAGCCGCAGTGATGCTACCGTCGTGACCTTGGATTACTAATCGAGGGGTTACAAAAGTATCATCTAGATAAATGTGCGGTAGATACTTTTTATACAGTCCTAACTTAGTAGGTGTTGACGGAATATAGTTAAATGCGGTTGACGAATATTCTCTTATTACTATTTGGTCGCCTTCAGTTAATGTCAGACTCAATCTAACAAAACCAAAAGTACTGTCAAATGTATAATCTCTACCGTGGACTAACTGACTACCGTTACGATATACATAAACTGCACGACGACTCAACTCTGTAAGATTAAAAGTTTCGCTCAATGCAAAAACTTTTATGCCTTCATCTTCTACTAGATATTCAATATCAGCGTGAGCGCCGTTACCAATCATGTCGCTATCTGCAAACGGATCTGACTGGTCTTTTGTTATGGTCATTGCTGCCAAAACATCGTCAACGAAATCAACTGTGCTATCTAATGGTGTAAACTCAGAAATTCGTTTTAAGAATTCGTTTTTAAAATTACTGTATGCTCTCAACGAATGTTGAATAGATTTTACAATATTGATATTTTTATCGCAAAGTAAAGATACTGCCATCGGCGCAATGCCGGAGTGTTTTAGGAATCGCATACAGCGATTTTGATAACCATCGATATTTCTTAAATTGCTATTACCTGGATACGATCCAAAAAATTGTGTTTCAATTTCTATAGCAGACGACAAATGGTCAATTGCTTGACCTAGTGTAAATTCTGTTAAATTGTCGTTCAGCGGATTCTTTTCTAATCCATGTGGAATTTGATAATACCCTTGGTCAGGATCAAGGTCAATATAAATTTTAATCGAAACTACATCGTTTACTGCAAATGTATTAGCAAAGGTAAATGTTCCGTTATCTCTAGTATAACTGTCTAAATGTCTTTGTCCATTTAGATAAAATATCACGGTAGACGGAAGATTACTAAATGCAGTCCAGTCTACAGTTGCTAGTGTAACTTGATTTGTTATTTCTGTAACAACTACGCTGTCAAGAATTGGTTGTTGATAATCACTATCTGATTTAACCCAGCCGTTGGCAAACTCGTCTAGAGGATTGAATCTATAAAATCCTGTGTTTAAATTTTTTGTTATTGTTGATTGATCAATAGAATAACTAAAACTGTCACCATCAAGATTGTATGTGAATAAAATGTCTCCAACATTATCGATGTTTAAGTAATCAAGACTAAATCCTAATTCAGTGTCAACAATGCTATTACCAACTTTGTAACTTACAATAGGCGATCCTACAAATGTTGACGAAGGATATGTTGTTGCATCCGAAAAGCTAATACCGTTTTTATCAAATAGATCAAATAATGGTACTTGATTAGCTTTGGTTTTTGCTTGGCTTGGCACCCAGTTAGTACCGTTAAAGTGATACATCAATCCTTTGTTAGCATTACCGCTTTTAACTAAAACACCTTCACCTAGAATAGGATCAGAGTCGGTAGTTGCTCTCAAAGTAATCTGTCTAACATTATTATGAGTAATAAAATTAACTTGATAAATTTTGTTGTTGGCTAGTTCGTCTGTGTCTGCGACAAACAAAACTCGAGCACCCTGGTACAAAAACTCTCCGTCAACGCTATATCCTTGACTGCCTTCAATTGTTGAAAACACATCGGTTGTAAATGTATCAATAAAATCTACAGGTGTCTTTGCTACACTGCCATGGTTGAACAACTGTATGTTAGGTCGAAATTCAATAATAGGGCGTTTAGCTCTAAAATTGTCGCCTGCTTCAAAGTCTGTACCGTTTAACTTGTGTGCTTGTTCTAGTGTTGATTTATGAAACCAACGATTGTATCGACTCCACGGATTTGCATCTATACTGGCTCGACAAACTGCAATGTAATCCTTTTCGCCAGGATACGAAGTAGCATCATCAAACGGGTCAGTATCAAAGCCTGTATTATCAAAAATCACTTCTGGAATTTGACTTGTGATTACAGGTACTGTTAGATCTGAAAATTTAATTAAGGTAATTTCTCTGCCAACTTTTTCTACTAACCAATTATCTTTTTTATATTTTGTAGGGGTTACCTTACCACCAAAGCGAACAACTAGTCCATTGGTAAACTCTACCCCATTACTACTGGTATAAGTTTGCTTGCCTATAATTTCTTTATCGATATCGATGCTGGTGTTTTCTTCGATATCTTGAATTAAGAAGCGACCAAATCTGTCAGGATTAATTGCGCTCTGATAGTAAAGAATGTCTGGAGCATCGAGCGGAACTTCAAAAGTAACTGTACCGTTTGTGGCGCCGTTATTTGTTACTCCGCTAAAATAATCAAACTTTGAAGTTTGTACATTTTCATCTACAATTTCCCACTCAGGTCCTTCGACTATTGTACCGTCAACACTAGCAGTAACATATGTTAATGCTCTCCAAAGTTTTCCGTCGTAAACAGCTAACTGATTAGGGATATAAGGAAGGAAAGGATTATATTTTAAACTGCCTGTATCAAAAGCTGTTCTAATATAGAATCCTTCTCTTGGGCTGTTAACTGCAAAATTGTAAGTCTGTCCTCTATACAAAGTCAATGTAGGATTGTTCGTAGCACCATCTGGATAAAAAATCCATGTTGAAGTTGTACCTTGACGAACTCTGTAGGTACTGGTAATTGCATCGCCTTGGCCAAGAACCTTAACGCTTGGAGGTCCGCTTGGCACCCAGTAATACTCGCGGAAGTTTACAAACTTATCCCATTCAATAGGAGGATCCCAGCTATAATGGTCTTGGCTGGTAATTAAATCGTCACGCTCATTTAGATTGTTGAAGAATCTTAGTTGATTTTTAAAATCAATATAGTCGTAAAAATTCTCAATGTTTCCGCGATTATCTGATAGAATTACACCCGGCTCTAATTGATATCTGCTGCGTAAAGTATTATCACTGTCAAGATAGATATCAGAACCTTTATAAGTTTTTCCGTATCTACGGCCAACATAACCCACGGTCTTTTGTAGAACACCGGGCTGGACCAACGGATCAACTACGCCGGCCATAAATTTACTGTTAGTTTCAGTCTTAAAAACTTGTGGCAGTAAATCTACTGTCCTGCGAATTGGTAACCTACTCTCTGGGAAAATTTCATTTGCCATTTTCTACAATTACCCTAAATTAGTTGATGATATAACTGCTGAAGCAGCTACGCGGATTTCGCTAGCAGTGATTGCTGTTACAATAACAACATCATCTACTGTTGCACCACTGACAAAAATTTCATCGTTAGCACTTTGAATTTCAAACAGACTACCGAATGTCTGTGTTGGCTGTCTAGGAACAATTACTAAGTTACTTAGATCTGGAGTAACTGCATTCGTAATGTATGTGATTAATTCACCGAGATAGAATCTATCTCCAAAGTCCCAATTAGCAACATCAAAGAAATCATTAATGGCTGAAATAATTCTTACTTTTAAATCATTGTCGTTGATTGTTTTATTAGGATTTTTAACAATTTTAAATTGTGCCTGTAAAGAATAGTCAGCTGTTGAACCAAATAATACTTTGTAATTTACAGGGTGATAAATTACCTCATCGCTGATAGATTTTATTTCTCCAAGACTAGAACCAAAACTAATACGAAGACCGTCACTATTTGGTGCTTCTGGTTTTGTTACAAGGCCGCCGCCTAGAAACTTTCTAAATTCTGTATCGTAGCTTCTTGTTAATAGATAAACATCAACAATGTTGCTGACGCTAGGATCAATTCTTCTATCAACATTAGCATTGTGAACGTACTGGAATTTTAATCCGCTACGGCCAAGATTTGCTCGGTATCCTGATTCTAGAATTAAACTGTTAGACGCTAGATCTACACGCTTGACTCGGTCTTCTGCGCTATCGTAGAAATAAATCAATTGGCCGTCATTGAACTCGTTGATATTGATTTGATCTTCGCTTTGTCTTACTAAAATTAAATCTTCACTGTTATCAAAATATGTGTAAATTATGTTACCAAAGGTGTCCACTACTTCTGTAAAGAATAGATAATTTAGATCTTGATCAGCTCCAACAATTTGTTCAAATGCATCTGCATTGTCAATAACGCCATCATCATCACTGTCGCTAAATGCAATTTGTATTTCTTCTGAGCTTTGATAACCATCTTCAAACTTAATCGAATCATCAACTTCAAATACAAGATCTTGCTTTAATGCAAAAGGATTATTTGGCATAGTGTTAATACCTAAAACTCGTATTTGGTCTTTGATTGTTTTACCAGTTTTGCCGTCATAGATTTTCTGATTAACATCAAAATAAAATCTATTTTGTTCAAGACTACCAAATATATAATTTAGTGTCCTAACACGAATCTGATATTCGTCTGCTTCTTTAATAAACGCAATAATCCAACTGGTATCAAGATTGTTGTTAGATGTATCGCCTGCCTTACCAAGGGCAAACGCATTGATTAAATCAATGTTTGGTGCTGTGATAATTTTCCACGATGCTGTAGCAACATCAAATCTAAGACCAAAGTTTTTGTTTTCAGCACATAGATTTACAATCTGCGTTTCTAATGCTTCTGGCAAATTGTTCACAAATTTTGGAATAATTCTACTGGCAATTGCTCCTGTAGGAACAGCATCATTAAAAGTTACTGGACCTTTGCCGGTACTTAGAGTTCCACGACCTGCATTAGTTCCGTCACCAACTACTCGAATAACCTTAGTCCATATTCTATCAGTTTGATCTAAATCATTAGCATCAGTGACAACCAACTCTCCTCGTTTGAAGCTCTTGCCTGCAGGTGGAACAAATTTAATCATTGCTCCAGATGCAATATATTTTAAAGTGTTAGTTGTATAAGAACTTACCTTTTGCAAAGTTAAATCAACTGCATTGATAAAATAGCCAGTGCTTTCATTTACATCGTTAGTGATTTGTGTCCATTGTGTATTTGTATCAGTAAACAAAATTTTATCATATTTGGTAAAATAGAAATTATAAACGCCGGTGTCAGTGAATAACGGTTCAATGCTTCTTCGAACAAAATTAACTGTGTCAATTCTACTAACAGTTTTAAACGCTAGACTTTTTTCACTTTCTGATTTGTAAATTAAGCCGTCATCAGCAAAGACATTAACGCTGGAATATTTTCCGCTGGCATCAATAATATCAAAATTACGACTAACTCCGCTGGATGTTCTGTTAATAGCCTTGACCTTTAGTATGTCTTGACTGCTGGCTAACGGAGCAAGATTATAGTCTTCAGCGGTGATCATTCTATTTTGTGTGTAATACTGTGCAGGAGCCTTTGTTCTAATACTTTCTACCGATTCAGCAGGAACACTGTTACTTACTGTGTATTTCAAGCTCATACTGATTTTAAGAATATGACCTTGACCGGATTTGTTTACATATGGAACTTCGATATTGATACCACGCATTTCATTAGGAAGAATGCTGTATGACAGGCCGTTACTTACACGATAATAGACTCGGAAAGGACCTTGCGGGAGATTTCCGTAGACTCCGTCTGCAAATATTAGATCAATTCTATCTGAATTTTTTGTAGATATAGAATAGATATTTCTAATATTTTTTTCAATACTGTTATAGGCAATGTTGTTACCTACTAGATTAGATACCTGTGTCCACGAATCTAACTGAGCACCATTGGCTGCTAATTTAAATAACCATACATCACTGTTATTAATGTTATCAGCATCTATTGCCACTTTTTCATTGGTGGTTGGAACTGCTATTGAAAAGTCTGCAAGTTCTAGACTTCCTTGTTTAAACATCAAGAAAAATCCAGTGTTGGTACTAGCAGCACCTTTACCGTCTGACTTGTATACGAAGCCAAGCTGATTTCCGGGAACTGGAGGTTCTTCGTATATTTCTTCACTGCCTTTGAATGCTGTACTAACCATTTCAAAAGGCATTGCTCTACCTGCAACATTCTTGTTAAAGCTAAAAATTGGTATATCTCTGCTAGTTGTTCTAAACCTGTATTGCTCTGTAGGAATACCCTGAATTGTAGCGGTGCCTTGACTGCGGCCAATTTCGGTGTTATCTGCCATAGCAGCATTTAGTATGGTATTAAACTGTTCTTTCCAGTTAGGATTTGTAGAATCATTCCACTGAATAATTTGGCGGGCAAGATTTTTTCCGTTGGCATCAAGGATGTTTTCCGTGGTACTAACAGTATCGAATTTCAAAAGACCTTTGCTGGCAATATTCCTCTTCGCATTATAGCTCAACATACGAGCTATGCGAAGGACGCTTTCTCTACGAGATGCTAATTCAATAAAGTTTTCTCTGCTGGCAAGGTCGATACGAAACGCTAGACTTTGTCCAAGAAAAGCCACAGCATCAATTATTGCTAGATACTCCGAACTTTCAATGTAGTCGTTGAAATCTTCAGGATAATTTTCACGCAAATATGTGATAATAACTCTACGCAAATTTTCAAAGTCGTAGCTTTTGAAATCAGCATTTTTGAAGGTCTGATAGATCCTTGTCCAATCCTGATTTAATATTAAATTTGTTTGTCTTGTAGTCGTAGTCATTGTTTTTATTGCCCTATCACATATTTACCCTAAAAAATAAACTGGTCAGTTTACTATGTTGTTTGTTTTGTCAAAGTCAAAAGTCATGCGCTCGTTGACATTAAACGGCAGATAAACAATGTCTGCTTGTATTCTTATACCTTGATCTGTACTGTCAATTGTTAAAGTATTGACCTTAACTCGTGGGTCATAGTTGATGATTTGTTCTACATCTTCTGTAATTAAACGGCGAACTTCAGCAGTAAAATTTTCAAATAGCATGTCCCAGATAATTGTTCCAAAGTTAGGATTTTCTAATTTTTCACCTTTACGAATATAAAAGTGATTCATTAGATCTCGCTTGACTAACTCAATATCGTAGAGCTTAAAGTTGTTTTTAGTTTCGTTAGAACTAAATCCCTTGTATCTAAAACTAGATGATGTTTGTGCAGTTGTAGCTTTATTTGTTGCTACTGATTGTTGATTGTAAAGTTTTGCCATTTTTATGCCTCTCTATCTGTTAGATCAGGTTTTACTGCTAACGGGTCTAAGTTTTCGTGGCCGGACCACGGTTCGTGCATTGGTACACGCTTCATAATGCTAGAAAGTGGTTCTTCAGATTGGTACCTTGTTTCTTTCCATTCAACTGCTGATGGATCAACTACAACATTATCGTGTAGTCCAAGAGTAAATGCAGGAGTAGCTGGTGTTGCAGGGATACCATTCATATGAATAGTTGAGGCTGTTTCAAAATGTGATCCGCCGCTTAGTATATTAGTATTGCCGCCTGCACTAAAATAATTTGCAATACCGGTACCAATGTTCATATTACCTATAGTTGTTATGTTGCCGTTAGCTCCGACAACTATTTCTGTGTCGCCACCGGATTCTGTATGAAATCTTTCAACTGACCTCATATTGATATTTCTGCCAGCTTCCATGTTGATATCACGATCTGCTCTAATGTTTAAATCTTGCTTTGTGTGAATACTTACACTATCTTCAGCAAAGATATCAATCTTGCCATCGCTGGTCATTTCAATCCAACTGGTGCCTCTACTGTTGCCGATATAGATCAAATCTTCACTAGTATGTAACAACAACTGATGTCCTGTTCGTGTACGCAATCTAATATATTCATCTGAAGGTATAGTCGGTTCGCCAGCATCGCCGTCAAGTGTATCAGCATAATCATACCCACCTTCGCTGGCGGTGGTCCTACGCTGATAGCGATCATCGCCGTCATCCATGACAAATTGACTGCCACCTAGTCTACTAACAGGTACGGGCAAAGGACTTTGACTTTCTGTTTTACCGATAAATGTTTTCTTAGCACCATCTCTACGGTCAAGCGGGCCGGGAGTTGAAATACCATACACACTACTAGGAACATTCCTACGACTGGTAGAATATGTTATACCCCTAACATCGTCTTCTAATAATCCTTCTTCTAAGAAATGATCTGCAATAGGATGTACTGCTCTTTTAATTTTATCAATTTCTGTGTTTTCTTCTAGAGCGTTGGCACGGCGATTTGCTTCTGCAACTGGCACAGTTTTAGTATCATATTTTTCTTCTTCGCCTTCAGCAAAAGCCACAGCTTGACTGGCTGCAATACCTGGCGTCATGTGATTTGAAAATTTGTCGGGAACGCAGGCTAGCCAATAGCCTTGACTAGGATCGCCTTCAACAAAAAATACCAACACTGTATTACCTACATCGGGAGGTACAAACCAAAAACCATAACTTTTCTGAGTGTCATTGAAATCATCTGAATTTGCTCCTTGAAACTCAAATGCCGTTTGACCGGCAAAGGGGCTAGCATATCTTACAGGGTATGTCTGACCGCCTTCTCCAACACTGTTGCCGTCTGGTCTTAATAGAGTAACTTCTAGACCACCCATGAATGTAGGATCTAGGTGACTGATAATTTTAGCAAGATAGGGACCTCCTGAAATATCACTTGATTTACTTGCTACTTCTCTTTTTACTTGTGCCATTTATTGTCCTGGGTCATATAGTTCGCCTGTTTCGGGATTGCGTTTTAGACTGCTCACTGCGCCTGTTTCGTCTAGCACATCAATACCAATTGCATATCCATCGTCATTGTAGGCTGTATCCTCGTCATTGACGCTGGTAGATGGCTTGTCTTGTGTCTTGATGTCTGACGCCAATGGGTTTTTACTTGGTCCTTTGTAGGGATCGTAGTCTTGTGGCTGGTTTGGCATGCGAGTGGCTTCTATTGATTGTGTAAATTTTCCGTCACTAAATTTACTATTGCAATAGAGAACTTTATAAATTCCGCTGTAGGGATTTATCGGTTCATTAGGCGGAAAATTGTACAGTCCGCCTACGCCCGAAGTTCCAAGATTAGGTTCTACCGGCGTTCTAAAAATTATTCTAATATGTGTATCTGCACCTTGATAGTTTACACTGCCATTGGCATCTCGCATAAGATAAGGATTACCGTCATATTCATCTCCAAGATAGTTTCCCATACCGCTGTCGGTGATCCAATAAGGATCGCCTATGATCTCTAAATTAATTTTAGTCATATCACCGGTGCCTTGATTTAGAATAGCATTTTTTAGCGTTTCTGCTACTCGTCGGGCCACATCTTGTGTGCCGGGTCCACCCTTGGTTGTTTGTTTGGTCATTTCCATGTCACCAAATCCTGGAGCAGCATCAGGAGTGGTTGAAGCATCTACTGAACCTGTCTCGGGAGTCTTTTCAATTTGATCAGGCTCTTCATATGACTGCGTAGTTCTAGTTACAGCAACTGATCCGCTATTTTCTGCCGGAGTAGGTTGTTTACCTGTGTGGAATAATTGATTGACCTGTATGTCAAATTTCAAAACATCATTGTTTTGCCCTGTGTAGATATATTTGTATTCTTTTCCAATAATTTTGTTAAGTCCTGGATATCCCGGAGGATTAGCCGTAGGGCTTCTAAACACACTAGAGTGGACCATGAAAGGCAATACTCTAAAAATATAAGTACGCTGACGACAATTTCTTATAGAATCGTAATCTCCAATTTCAATTTGTACATCAACCCTGAACCAACTTATTCTTCCTTCGTTATCTAAATTTGACGGGTCTATAGCATTTTTTGCATACTCTGAACTAAGAATAACTTCTTGTATTACATTCTGAATTGTTACTCCGGCTTCAAAAGAAAACTCTCGCTGTTTGGGATCGATAGTAAGCGAGTTTCTTTTTATTAGACCTGTGGCTTCATCTGTGACATCGCTTTCAAATCCAAAATTTATGTTTCCTCCAGAGTTAGGTCCAAACCCCAAACTGCTATTTCCTATAATACCGTCGCCGAAGCTTTGGGAGTCTTGACCAGTTCTACCCTTGAGTGGGGACGATTCAGGCAATGCCAAATCTAATATTGCAAATAATAGATCCTGGTACTGTTCTGCGCCGGAGCTAGGAAGACCGACTGGATCATTCCATTTTTCTGGGAATACAATAATATACTGATCGGCTTTTGCCTGAGTCTTGGGAACTAGATCTTGCTGTGCTTTGTTAAGAATACTGCATAAGCTGGTATTTCCAGCTACTAACATTTCTTTTATGTTTTCTCCGCGAAGTTTGATATTGTTTACAATCTGTTGGGCAACATTGGTAAATCCTAGATGGTTGCAGGGTACTGCTTCGCATTTGTAGGTGCTGCCGCCCTCGTTGGTTGTAAAGTTAACTTTTGTAAATTGTATTACAAAATATTTGTTTAATGCTTCACTGCTGCCAAACATTTGTCCGTTGTCTCTATGGCCAACAAATTCTAATTTTAATAGGTACGGAGTTCCGTTATAATTAGGATATCCTGCATTGATAGCTGCTGTCTGTAGGCTGTGAATAAAGAATCCCATTGAATATGGTTCGAAGACTTCAAAGGAAAAATTAATAACATTGGTCGAACCGCTGGCTTTTGTTGCTGCAAGCGTCATGCGCATATCAAAATTATTGACAAAATATTCAGGGGCTCCTACAATAGTCTGTGTTCGCTGTCCGGCAAATCGACCTGCTGAGGAAAATATCACATTTTCCAAGGCAGCTGGATTTCCTCGATATGAGCTAGGATCATTAAATTGGTTTGGACTAAGACACGCCAATGTCCATAACGGAGTATATGATGCAAACTGCTCTAACACATTTTCATACGGAGGGCCGCCGGCCGTTGATTCTTTAAAAAATCCAGCAAGACTATAAAAATCAGTATCAGCTATTTTAGCAAAGTCGCTAATCTTGCAGCTAGCCAATGCTTCGGTGGCACCAGTTACAACCGAAGCAACTCCTTTGGCGACATTTTTTACACCAGGGTCATTTTCAAAAGCACTTCCCTTAAATCCGAAATTATCCCACATATTAGATTCCTAGATAATTTTGTAAATTTGATTTCTTAGGAATAAGAATTACAGTACCGGGCTCAAAGTCATAGATAGGATCTTTAATAATGTCCATGTTCCGTTGAATAAACACCCACCACAACTTGGCATCACCGTATAAATCATAGGCTAACAGATCTGGTCTATGACGATATTGATTTTCTATTACATATTTAAAATCGTCACTTTCTGCAGGTACTGGTCGGATTGCCAACAAATCAAGATATAATCTATTTTGTTGCGTAGTAGCCCAAGGGCTGGTCTTTTTGTATTTAACTGTGTTAGATTGAGTAGCCATAGATTAGATATATCCTCTGGTGCTCATTTGCCCCGATGCGTATTCTTGTAGACTAAACTGACGCAGCTTGCTTCTATTGTATATAGGAGCTACTGTTACAGATATCTTGCTGAGAATAGGAACCCATGTTGCCTGACGAAAATTGTTAGAAGAGCATTTAATATAGTTTACATCTTCAGGCAGCTCAACTGAAAAACTTTTTATCACCACAGGAATAGAATTTAGTACTCCGGGACCGTAGCCACTTAGGTTGCAGATTACCGGAGGATTACCTGCATTTGTACTTGCACCAAAGAACATCTTGGTAGAGGCTTTAAAGAATGTTGTTGCCTGTATCCAGTAGGCAGCATCGTCTTCTGTTTCGCAACTGAAATCTCCGGAAATTTGTATATCATCAACTGAACTGCTTTTATATGCCTGGAAGGGATAATTGCTGTGTACTGGGTCAAGCGCCGAATAATTTGCTTTAGTAGCAATTGTAATTGAAGGGTTGAAAGGCCAGACTACTCCGTTGGTTCCTTCTAGTAGACCAAATGAGCCGGCTCCAAATAGGCCAAAGTTGCAGTTGATTCTAACACGCCAATCTTCGGCATTGCCTGATTGTAGTTCTACAAAAGATCCACGCTGTTCAAATAGCTCTCCAGCAGCTGGTAAATTCTTACCTCTAAACAAGCTAAGGACATTATTCAATTGTCCTGCTGCTGAAGAAATTGCTCCAGCGATTCCCCCAAGGCTACCTATTGCTCCGCCAATGCCGGCACCGCTAATTGCACGACCGATATCTCCAGCGGCATTACTGATGCCTCCAATGCCTCCCATTGCTGTTCCAACACTTGGGAAGCCGCCGCCTGTGAGACCGTTTAGAGGCGAACCAATGCCGCCACCTAGTGTGTTTACTTTATCTTCTAAACCTTGCATGTCAGCATTCATGCCACCGCTGCCAAATCCACCACCAAATTGATTAGTAACAGAGCTGACAGCGTTCTTGGCTGAACTAAGAATTGAGGAGAACGGATTGAGCGAAAGCGCCATAAGAAATATTCCTTTTAGTCTATTTATTCTTGACAAAATGTGTTATTATATAAGTAATGGAGAACCCTATAACTATGACAATCAG
>Ga0078894_10000268_pt1 | contig 35427 bp, 48 predicted proteins | sample LauGreSu1BDMLBSD_2_FD_67506 | JGI IMG/M metagenome (GOLD analysis project Ga0078894, IMG submission 67506) | Freshwater lake microbial communities from Lake Michigan, USA - Su13.BD.MLB.SD (version 4) (version 4) | ecosystem: Environmental > Aquatic > Freshwater > Lake | place: Lake Michigan... | reverse complement strand
ATTTTCGGCTAATCGACTAGATAATTCGAGATAGGTCTCCATCGGATTTTCTTTCATCTTTTTCATGAGAGATTTGTGTAGTTCAATCGGTTCTTTGGAGCTCATTATAAAAATAAAAATATTATAACTAAGCGGAAGAGAGTGAGTTGTAAAACGCGAGTACCTTTGGGTTCGATTTGATGCGATTTGGCTGAAAGTTCATCAAATAGAGACCATCCATCGTTCTGACTCGAGACAATGCCACATAGGTTTGTCCGTATTCGAAAATAGAATTACCAATGTCAATTTGAGCATGAGTGAGTGAACAACCTTGAATTTTATGGATGGTCATGGCCCAGGCCCAACTGAGCGGGTATTGTTCGATAGCTAAGGTGGGATAGACCTCCGATTGGACCAAGACACGCTCCATCATCATACGTCTTCCGTTGGAGAACAAGACCACCGGTCGATTTTTCACGAACTCCACCACGATACCTTGTGACCCATTGATGATGTTGATGTCTATGTTGATGTTTCGGGTACACATCACTTGTGTCCCAACTTTCAATTCAATGCTCGGAGCCATGTTGTGATTCTTGAGAAGAGTCTCGATTTCCCGGTCCTTTTCTTGTTCGCTGAGTGCCTTACACCGTTGAATCAGAAACGGGTCTATCGATTTTCCATCGTTGAAATAGATGTCGACTGCCTTGTGAATGAGTGCGTCGAAGGTATTTGAAGGGTCGGTGATTTTATCAAACATGGACTGGTTGATAAAATCAGCCTGTTTTCGGGTGGGAACAATCTTGGTAATCGGCTGGTCCCTGTCTCGAGCGACGTATTTTTCTAGGATAGCAATACTGGCTTTGTCGAGAGCCCCCTTCCGAACTTTCATCAGAATGTCGATGTACACAGGGTCTGCTTGACGAAAGAAGGTTTTCAATTCGACGTGTTGCTCCTTGGGGAATGTCTCAAACCATTGGTCTGATTCGAAACAAAATCCATCCTTTTCAATCGGAGGAAGCTGAAAGAAATCGCCCACAAAGACCACTTGAATCCCTCCAAAGGGTTTCTTGTTTTTTCGGATGTGTTGTCCAATCTTATTCAACAATTCAAACATGCGTTTGGACATCATACTCACTTCATCTACGATGAGCACATCTAGACGCCAATTGTCCTTCGTCGTTTGTTTCTTGCTCACCCGCCGAATGATGTCTTCATCCAAGCCATTCATGGTGCCAATTCCGCTCCACGAGTGAATGGTGGTGGCTTTACAGTCCAGAAGAACCGCAGCACAGCCAGTCAACGCACATACGCTACAGGACTTATGGGTATTCTTGGCATAATCTTTCATCTTCTGAATGAGGAGTGATTTTCCTGTCCCACCCGGACCGGTAAGAAAGACATTTTTCCCTTCCGTGAATAATTTCATGCCGATGATTTGGTCATCGGAGAAGACCGTGACCGGCGGAAGAGCAGAGGTGAGGGATGCCATGGAATCCATTTTATATCTTTAATCCGTATCTTCGGTTTCATTCAATTTTATATCTGTCTCTTCTTCTGCTTTTCTATGAATATAAAAGTAATATTCAATGTAGTGCTTCGAATTGGTGTATTTTATTTTATACTCAAAAAATACACCATTCATATGAGAAATCTGACGCAAGATAGTGATAAAGTTCATATAACTTAGATTAGGACGCGTCACGTAGTTTTTCTTTGAGTTATGATAGTAGGGTTCGACTTTGGTTAAAAAATCCTTTAGTTTGTCTCCATATTGTGCTCTCTTAAAATGATTTATGTTAATCAGAACATAATCTTGTTCTAATGTACCAAACGCGAGAAGGTACTCGTTGAAAAATTCAACCGGCCTCTTTAAGATTTGATTTTTATTTGCCATAAGTTATCGCGCTATTTTTATAAATACTAAATAACTCATTTGTTAAAAAAAGAAGCATGACTTTTGTATCATATCCGTCGTAAATATGTTGGATATAAAAACAAATTTTTTCAATGTACAAATAACTAATCCCTCGCCTCTTCTTGTTGATTTTTAAATATTCGTAAATAAAATAGTAAATATCAAGCAAGGAATATCCCTTTTCGTATAGCCCGAACAAAATATGGGTAGCCTCCTTAATGTCTTCTTTCGCGAGAGTCTCAAAAAAATCCTCTAAAATTCGAGTATCCAAGAGTGTAATGTACGGCGTGATATCTTCTACCTCTTTTAACCCAAACAAGATAAGCTTATTAAACAAATTATAAATATAATAAATGGTAAGGTTTGGATATTCTAGAAGAGCCTCTATGTTTTTCAGCGTAATCCCCTCACCATTTCCGATACGCTCAATGAGGATACGATATTCGACAGAGGTCAACGGTTCAAAGTAAAGCGGAACAACACGGGTTTGAATGATTTCATTGATTTTGGTAGTATTTTCACAGCCAAAGAGAAATAGAATCTTTGGACTTTCGTCCATGATTTCCTTCAGATATTGTTGATTGTTTTCGTGAATGATATCAAAGTTCTCTATGAGGACACACTTCTTCTTGGTCGAACACCGACAGAAGTTTCGCAGTTCATTGTGTTCGTTGTTGTAGAACGAAAGGTCCTTGAAGGTGTCGATGACGAGGACAGAGTCTTGTGGATTTCCGCCACCGCCGTAATATTCTTCCAAGGCCAATTTCATCGCGATGGATTTAAACGTGTTGTTCGAACCAATAAACAAAATGTTTTTTTGGGTTTTGAGTAGAGAAGAGAGTTGAGACAACAATTCCTTGCTCTTTGGACTGATAATCTCTTCCAAGGTCTTGGGACTATATTTCTCTTCCATGAGTTTCATCCTAATGGATGATTCGAAATGTATTTATATGAAAATAAATATAAAAAGGTATAAAAGCTATCACTCTTCTATGTGTATGGACCCTTATGAAACGCTTGGAATCAGTCGGGACGCAAATGACCATGCGATTAAAAAAGCTTATCGAGAGCTCAGTTACAAGACACATCCAGACCGTAATTCAAGCCCGGATGCAGCAGTAAAACAACAGCAAATCAATGAGGCCTATGAAATCTTAAAGGACCCTCAAAAGAAACGGGAATACGATATGGGTGGACAGAATCCATTTGAGAGCCTGTTCGGTGAACTGTTTCGACGCGAGCCCTTTATGCGGGCGATGAACCCACATATGAATCCGCACATGAACACACACATGAATACGCACATGAATCCACACATCCAAATCTTTGAGATGATGCATCAAATGGGAGACCCTATCTCGTTTCAATTTGAAGAGGTTCATACCGCCAGTCCGATTTTAGAAACCCAGGTTGAACTAACCTTTGAGCAAGCTTACAACGGACACTCACTACCTATCACCATTGTAAGAGACATTGTTCAAGGGATGAGTCGAACCAAAGAAACTGAAAAAATATACGTGACCATTCCTCCCGGGATTGATACAGGAGAGATTATCGAGTTACCTGAAAAAGGACACCAAGTTCAACGTCGAAAGGGCCCTCTTAAGATTCATATCAAGGTGACTCCACATGAAGTATTTGAAAGAAGGGGACTACATCTGTGCTGTACACATATACTCACCTTCAAAGAGTCTATCTGTGGGTTTGATTTTACCTTAACATTGTTGGATGGTACTATGTTGAAGTTAAAAAGTAGTCCAGGTCATATTATACAAAACATGGACGAGAAAGTCATCAAGGGAAAAGGTATTCATCGGGAAGGTGGAGGAGATTTGTTACTTAAATTTAGAGTATTACCTCCGAAAGTGTTGTCGGAAGAACAGGTCTCCTTATTCGCAAACGTTTTGTAGCAGTAATTCCGATAATAGTTTCCTATATTTACACATACCGAAGGCTTAAACTTCTCTTCGCATACTTTTTCCAGTGAGTCGATTTGACTAAGACACTCCTCTAAGGAATATACTTTTCTAACTTCCATTAAAATACACCAATTTTTTGTTTTAAATTTATTTCGCTAATACAATATGAATTATTTATGGTATTTCATGATTGGATGTATTGGAGCAAGGTTGCTTCTAGCGTTTCTTGCGAAACAGGCGCCCCTACCATGGTTGAAATGGATGGGGGTTATGGCGTTAGTTCCGGCCGCTGTATTTTTTTATCTTTTCTGGAGTGGGACCAGAAAAGGTACGGGTACGTTTGGTCAAACGATATGGTGGGCGCCTTTGCGTCCAATACACGCCCTCCTGTATTTTATGTTTGCGGTATTCGCAATACAAGGAAAACGGGAAGCCTGGGTCTTTTTACTCCTAGATATCCTTGTTGGAACGATAGGCTTCTTTTATGTTCACATCAAACAAGACGACTTTCGCTCTCTTTTATGATAGGTCTTTTGTAGGACGGGATTGACGATGGATTCGATTTGGTGAAGCGCTGCGATGTATTCGTCCGCAGTCACTTCATACTCTTCGATTTGTTTTGCCCATTCTAGTTTTTCGACAACCCATTTCCACTCGGGAAGATTGGCTTGCGTAAGGGGGTCCTCTACAAACAATAGGGTGCTTCGAATAAATTCCATAAATTCCGATTTTGCGTCATACCATCTTCGTTTTTCCTCCAAGGGAACCTCATGGATGGTTTGACTACACGTGATTTTATCGAGAAATCGGTCATCGATAGAAAGGGTCATTTCATACTGCTTGTTGACAGAAAGAGAAAATGTAAAATGACCAGTACGACAATCTTCTAGCGAGTACCGACCGATACACTTGTTCTTTTCTGTGTCGATATGGTTCCCTTCGTATAAACACAACTCGGTTTCCTCGTTCATCTGGATACGACAGCTGAATTCATGTGGGAGTTCCGTGTGACGCGGAATCAAAATCTCCATACATCCATCCTGGTCTAATCCTATGTCTTGGAACATGTAGTATAGTGAATGAGTTGTATTTATATTTTGATACCTAAAGGTTTATTCTTGAGGGATGGTTTCGCTTTCGCCATAAGTCTTGAACTATTTCTTGCGAAAGATGCATTCAATGCTTTGGACAAATGTATGTTCTTCAGTTTGGTTTTAGGATTACGGGGATTATAAAGATAGTTTCCTACTAAAAACTTTTCATCCTTCAAATGCTTCATCTCTTGTTGAAAGTCTCTGTTCAAGTTAAGGGTATTTGTTTTGGATTGAACTTTTTTTGTTTTTGGGACACGTTTCGATTGAGTGTTTCGTTTTTGGAACAGTTTCATCCCTCTTAGGCGCTTCATCTCTTTGTTGAAATTAGGGCCCTTTGATTTGGCGGTTCGTTTTGAATGGTTTGAAAACAGTTTCATCCCTCGTAGACGTTTCATCTCTTTGTTAAAGTTAGGTGCGCTTGATTTGACCGATTTGTTCGTGTGGTTTGAAAACAGTTTCATCCCTCGTAAACGTTTCATCTCTCGATTAAAGCTAGACAATTTTGCGGGTTTTGATTTAAGAGTTCGTTTTCGTTTCAAAGGGACTGGACTCGATTCGGACATATAGAATACGCATAGATTATATTTTGCTACCTAAAGAGCTCTTCCTAGAAACACGCGGTTTAAGTGGACGATACAAGTAATTCTTAAGGAGAGCCTTATTCTTCTTGAGTTCCTGATTCAGTAGAGTCATATTTTCACGAAGAGTTGTGGGTGGCATTTTTAAAGTCGAACGTTTGAATAATCGGTTGAAGAATTGTCGATTCGCCTCTTCTGAACTGATTCTCTTTCTTCGCTCCTCCGATGTTTCCAAGCTATATTCTACATTCGGGTTCTTTCGTTTAGAAAGCCTTCTTCTTGGGCTAGGATTCTTTCGTGTGCGCATATAGAACTAGGATAGATTAAATTCCACTGCCTAAAGGGTTCTTTCTAGACGCACGAGGCTTGAGTGGTCGATATAAGTAATTCTTGATGAAGAACTTATTTTTCTTGAGTTCCTGATTCAGTAGATTCATGTTCTGTTTTTTCGATGTAAGAGGAAGCCCTAATCGGGCGATAGAACGCTGAAAAGCTTTGTTGTCGTTTCTCTTCAACGAATAGCTTATTCTGGAAACCGCATTTTCAGAATATTCATTTGTGTTCTCGATCTTTCTTTTCGTAGCTCTTCGTCTCGGACTGGGCATCCTTCGTCTGGTTTCTGGGATTGGAGACAACTTAGGCATATAGTATTCCTCTATATTTTATATTTTTGAACCTAAAATGCCATTCTTTTTCAATTCTTTCTTCAGTAGTTCGATGTTTTCTTGTTCTGTCGTACGCGGAAGATATAAGGTAGGGACTCGTTTCGTTTTGGGCCTGATTTTGGGTTTCATCGGTTTCATAGATTCCGTATACTTGCGATAGTGCTTTATGGAAGCAGGTCTATTCAGTTCCTTTAAAAAGAGATTCCATGAATTCCCTCTGGGTTTAATGGCCCTTTTGGTAGAGCTAGGTCTTAGAATAGGTCGATAGAGCGTATTCGCATTGAGTTTAGGATGCGGTAGGTGAGCATAGCGTGCCTGTATATGTTCTATCCTTCGCGAAGGGTTGATGGGTTTACCTTTATTCTCTTCTCGCACGGTATTTAACCTTGGCCTAAATTTTGGCATATATCCTCTCACTCTAAAATAAAATTGACGTTTAGTTTACTTTCGAAGGAAGGATAACCATGTCCTCCGACGTGAAATCTCTCTTTGCGAAGAAAAAGGTTGAGCAAGGGAAGTTCAACCGAATTCGAGCTGAATCGACGTTTGTCATTCGGATTCAAGATGGGTCACGTCATCATCTCTTCACGATTAAAATCACGCCGGAATGTAATATTCATACACAGTTCATCATAAAGTCAAGGCTCAGCAAAGAAGTCATTGACTTTATCCTGAAATTCAACATTGACCTGGTAGACAATGTCTATATTCCGGTGCGAGACCGGTATGTGATGCTGGTCTTGAACAATCAGGTTCGATGGATTGGATTCTCTCCCCTTCATCCGCTTACGTTGTCTCTGTATCAAACCCAACAATTGGTCCAACAATTGTATGAACTTAAGTATGACCACTTTATGAAACAATCCGCGAAGCCTTACCTTACCTATGACCCCAAATTATGGGTAGGCAATTTCTAGACATCGATTTGGTCATCGATTTGGGTCATCGATTTAGGGTTCGATTTAGACAATGATTTTCGTGTAATAAAACCATAGACCGAGCCCAATAAAACATTTCGAGATGACATCTAATACATTCATGCTTATGTTTTTTGTTTCCTCATCTAAAAAGTACACGATGCCATAGGTGGTCCATACTACTAAATACAAGGTATATAGGACATAATTGGGCATGTTATATTTGGGTTTGATGTATTGATAAAAGAGTAACAAAAACATGGAGAAAAAGGCGATAAAGCTCGCGCCTGCTGCGATGGGACGATGAAGGACCTTCGTTTCCCCTAGATACCCCAAATAGAGCATGATATAATTCAGAACAATCAGAGTTGCGATAAGGGTTGCGGGTACCTCTTTTTTGATATTATAGGCCAACGCAGCACACAACACAATCAACATCATAGGTGTCGTGATGGCCCAGTCTAAATAGCGTATTTGGGTAAGTTCATTCCATGGTACGCGATGTTGTTTCTTTTCATATTCTTTGAGTTTCTCGATAAACAGATAATAAAAATACGCAGCTACAATGGAGATACAGGTTTCTAAGTTAAAAATGTGACGAATCATTGAGCTATTTGTGCGCAAGGCTTCAATAAAACAGATGGTTCCTGTAGTCAGCAAAATAATATAGGTTATCGTGAAAGAATATTGGAGGTTCATATAGTTACACGTTAAAAAACTTTACAGGTGAACTATACAAAGGGATGAAAGAATAGATAAGCAGACAGACAATCGAACATAAATCCACCCACCGCAAACAAGAGTAAGAAGTATTCTAGTTTCGTTTTACGTTTCATCCTATAAAAATACACAATTAAACAAGCAAAGAAGGGTATCGCTAACATGTCCGCATAATGGGTTAAGTTTTTTATCGAATCGCTCATTATAGTACTCAAAGATTTAAAAGATTTTTGCTTTCTTGCCTGTTAATTTCGCAAAACTACATTTTCGTCGCTTTTGTAGGACACGCTCGTACGTGCCGTGTTTTATCCCTTCGTTCTTCTTTTGGAAATGTCGATTACAGGTGTTTATCTTCAAAAGGAAGTTCATTACATTAGGCGTATAAAAAGAATTTAAAAAATAAGAATAAACAACATATATGACTGTTTTAGATGGGTTAGAATTAGATGTATATACGCGTAATCATGTGAAAGATGCGATTAAACATAACGAACCTTTAGACGAGGTTCTTCATGTTATTATGGTAGTATCAAACCCATGTTATTTTAAACGAAGGTATCAATTGGCCCGTCAATTCATGTTACGCATGGAAAAAGAGGACAATATCCAACTCTATGTGGTGGAGTTGTGCTATGCGAAACAGCGCTTTATTTTGACTCAGAAGGGGAACGCGAAACATCTTCAACTTCGTACCGAACACCCCCTGTGGCATAAAGAAAACATGGTAAATTGCGGTATTAAGCTTTTGCCAAAGTCCTGGAAGGCCATGGCATGGATAGATGCTGACATCGAGTTCGAATCGAATACATGGGCCATGGATACACTAAAGCTTTTGAACGGACATGCCGACATGGTTCAGTTGTTTAGTCATTGTGTGGATATGGACAAGAACGAACTTGCCATGAGTGTGGTAAACAGTGCGGGTTATCCATATGAAAAGGGAACCCCTCATCGAAACGGGGTCAATTATTGGCATCCAGGATATGCGTGGGCATGTAGTCGTAAGGCCTACGATACAATGGGAGGACTGTATGAAAATGCTATCCTTGGGTCAGGAGACAACATCATGATGTGTTCACTACTCAGACAGGCGGAAAAAGCGCTACATGAAAATAATGATGAATCTTATAAACAAGATGTCTTTGACTACCAGGCGCGTGTGAAGAATATGCGCTTTAGTTATGTGCCAGGAGTCATTCGCCATTATTATCATGGCACAAAGGCAAATCGTCGATACAAAGAACGATGGCAAATTCTGGTCGACCATCATTACAACCCATCCATTCACGTAAAGAAAAACAAGGATGGACTGCTCGTCCCAACAGACCAATGCCCCCCGGGTCTCTTGGCCGACATCCTAGAGTATTTCAAAGCCCGTAACGAAGATGATTAAATGCCTTGGTCAAGTGTTCGCGTTCTTCTACGGAAAGTCGCACCCTTTTCAGGTGTTTTTCTATCCATTGATATGTTTCTTCCGATAGGAAGTCCTCGACTTGATATGCGTACTTATAAAGGAGAACCGAAAGTAAGTCATATATCTTTCGAATATCTTCATCGTAATGTCCGAGTCGTTTGAGACGCTCCAACAAGGGCTGAAAAGAAGACCATAGAACCGCACATTCGGCTTCCTTGGCCCAGGCTTCTTCCATGCTTTGAAGCATGGCTAGTTCTAATTCTTGACAAGAGATGTCTTGTGATTCATGACAGGTGATGTCTTGTGATGATTCTTCCACTAAAGTATCCATTTTATACGAGTCTGGCGTTCGAACGTCCATGGTGTTCAAAGAAATGATGGATTACGTTTTCTATCAATTCTTTTTAATCTTTTAATCTTTATGCTTTGTTTCTTTTTAATCGGGCTTCCTGGTTTACATAGGCCTGAGGGTTTTTCTCTTTCAAGACCATTCGTCGTGACTTCGTCCATGGCCGAGGCGCGTTTCGAATGATTCTAATTTGATTAAAACGATTCGAATGGTTGACTCTGGACCGAGGTATCGAACGGGACCGGCTCTTCGACCTAGGTCGGAGTGGGTTCATAGCAACCGATAAGGTATTCAGATTTCGTTTCAACATTTCTTTTATGTTTTTATTGCTGAGCATTTTTAATTCATCCTCTCGCTTGTTGAATGCCTTTTGGGTTTTACTTGAAAAGATTTTTCTAAATAGAGACATATATACTAGGTGTATATTTTATTGTTTTATGTCTAGGATATCTTCTTCGTAGGAATCTTGACCGAGACAATGTAAATTGAGTTCTCAGTCACGACGATGAGCTCTTCGGCTACCTTAAAAATCTTGCTAATCGGACTCGTATACTCGTTCTCACTACGCACAAGCATTTTATCCCCGTCATCACGTACCCCAATCATCACCTTCGCATTGTGCGAATCCAACCAATAGTCCATCATAATAGGTTTGTCATCTGTACATGCCAGCTTACACGCATGGGTCATGACTTTGGCACTAGGTAAAATGGGGTCGGGCTGAGACATATAAAGGATAGTATTTTGTCTCTTTAATTCATTTATTTTCTATTATATATAATTTTTTAATTTTCTTTTTCTGCTTCTTCTTCACCAACTCGGTATTATCCTCCGAAATAGTGTTGTACTCCGCGGTAAAGATGGTGCGAAGAAACTCATAAATACGATACAACTGTTCATCTTCGCATTTCCCAACAATCAGTACACTGCCTGTACGAAATATCATGAAAGATACTTCCGAACTTTCTAGCTTGTATTTACACTGTATTCCTGGGTAACTACAAGGGTCATAACAGCACTTAATATGGTATTTCTTTTTCAAGAGAAGATAGAGTTCTTCACGATTGATGTAATAGTTACAGGTAAAGTTTGAATTGATGAGAATGATTTCTTGTTTTTCGACGAGCTCAAAGATAGGCGTTGAGTAATACGGCTGTAATATAGCGGTAATTTTATCTACCATCATCGTGACATGCTCTTCTTTTTGAATGCCTGGTATTTCTACCTTTCCTGTATTAAAGAGCTTGATGTGGATTTCCTTGAACTTGTCTTCGATGCGGAGACGATAAATGAAAACAAAACAGTTGTAAAACGCACTTTTTTCATTCTTCTTCATTTTCAAGATATCCTTTTTACACATCCCAATATCCACCTTTCTCACGTCCTTGAAAACCACTCTACCGGTTGGGTTGTCGATTTGATTCAGTATAGTACATGACTTATAAGTATTTATCTTTTCAAAGTTTCTTTCAAATTCTTCGACCTGTTGCTTCTCGGTGAAATTGAATTTGATTTGCTTCTTGATGATGCCTTCCGAATAGTCGTCATAGGAAATCATCGGTAACTTCCAAAAGAGAGGGAACAAATCAATCGGTTGATTGAGATAAATGATTTTGGTCTTGGTAGAAATGACGATTGGACTACATTCGGGTACAATTCCTGGTTCGTGTTTGACCGTCTCCACAACGGGTGTAAAGTCATGACACAGGAATTTGGACCATTCATCGTTTACGTCCATTGTTACGCATGATTAAAATCTATAGTTTTAAATCAATTTAATTTAACTCATTCAGTCTTTGAAAGGCCGGCATGAAATATTTATCAAAATAATCCAAGTCTTGATGAATCAACAACAACTCTTTCATTTGTGTAATGAGATGTGTATCTATCTTGTAATTCATCATATACAGGAATAGTTTTGTGAACACTTCTTTGATAGAGAAATGTTTCAAGTGTTTTTCGAAGGTGGAACGGTTATACGATTCACATGTTTGTTTCAACATCGCATTGTTTAGGATGGGAAAGGGAAAGGACTGATAGAGTTGGAGACAATTGACAAAAGACCTCATATCTGGATAGTAATTGATTTTAATGTCTTCGATGACGTCTTTGTCGATGGTGATGGATTCTTCTTGAATGATTTTCTGGATGTATTCTTCGTGACGGAAGGTATTGTAAAAAGGAACCAACAATAAATAATCGCGTAAATCTGGTATAAGTTTACTGATATAATTACAGATGAGACAAAATCGAACATTGGGGACGGTCATCAAATGTAAAAGAGAGGTCTGGGCTTGTTTTGTCATCGAGTCTACTTCATCTAAGACCACAAACTTGAGTTGTTGATTGAATAGTCCACGTGAGTGAACAAACAGATACAACTGGTTTCGAATCACTTCAATGCCTCGTTCATCCGATGCGTTTAAGTGAATGACATTGTTGTAGTGTCCATATGTGTCCTGGTACCTCTTTAGAAGACACATGATGGTAGTTGTTTTTCCTGTTCCGGGAGGTCCGTAGAACAACATGTTCGGAATGAAGTTCTTTTCAATCATAGGATAGAAAAGACGTTCTGTATCAGGTTCAAAAATAATATGTTCCAATTCTTTGGGGCGATAGGTCTCTGTCCACGGGAGCATACTAGAAAGTCCTAGTTGAGTTTATATTGATTGTAAAAATCATTTAAACTTAATTAGGAATCCCATACAAATGACAGACGTCGTAGAGAAAATACATAAAAAGAGAGGGCGAAAACCAAAGGGAGGAAAAATCGTCAAAAATGAATTGAACCCTTCGAATGTATATGTTGGTAAAAAAAATATTATCCTCCATCTAAAGTGTAAAATGGTGGACATTCAGAACAATGCTCTATCGGATTTGTCTAAATACAATCCAACCTTGTGTACAGTTGAACCTTATGAGAAAGACACCACTTTTGAAGTATTTGAAACGGATAAACCGATTGTAGAAGAGAAAAAAGAATCGAAGACAGACAAGCAAAAGAAAATCATCTATCAAAAGCTATCCGAACTTGAAAAGATGCTCAATACCAATTCAATACAAAAGAAATGTGCTTGTTTTTGGTGTACACATGATTTTGATACGCCCTCTATTCACATCCCCTCCTTGTTTTATAAAGAAAAATACAATGTGTATGGATGCTTCTGTAGTCCAGAGTGTGCGTGTAGTTATTTATTCAAAGAACACATTGATGACAATACCAAATATGAACGATACCAGTTGTTGAATTTCATTTATGGTAAAATCTATAACTACGAGAAAAACATTCGTCTTGCGCCAAATCCCTATTATACGTTAGATAAGTTCATGGGGAATTTAGACATACAAGAGTACAGAGAGTTATTATCATACGACCGATTGTTGCTTATTTTAGATAAGCCACTCACTAAAATCTATCCCGAATTACACGAAGACACAAATGAGTTTGAGACTATGTATGATAATAAAATCGTTTTTCGAAAGAATAACAAGGCTGAAAAGAGTAAAATCATTCAGGATGTATTTCACTCCTAATGACGGCTACGGCGACTCTTCCTTCGGCTCTTGTTCATGCTCTTCTTTCCGGTCTTTCGGCGCATGTTACCATTGCGCTTTCCACTCTTACCACGCTGGCTGCGACGGCGTCGGCTGCCACCCATCTTGGGTTTCTCCATACCACCTGTGGAGACAAGCTCGGAACCTATGGCATCATTCTCATTGTACGCGTCGGGCATATATATTGCCTTAATATTTTATTTATGGATTTTTGGAATTTAGAAAACTTCGTTCCTTAAGTTTCAAGTCTCGAAGAAAAGAAGGGGGTCCAGAATTCGACGCATAGGGCTTCCATCTTCTAAAGTTGGGAATAAACAAACAGGAGACATAGAAATCCCCTAAAACTTCTTCTTCTTCCGAATCACTGAGTTCGACATTTTTATAGGTCGGTTTGTTTTTATACGCATGTTTTTTCATGAAATGACTTGTTTTAAAGTCGTTGACTAAAGCAGTGGATACAAACTGTAGATTGTGTTGGTCATCTAAAGCATACAATTCATATACATCCTCCATCTCTTCTCGACGTTTCGCTAGAAAGGTACAGAACGCGTGATTTAATACAAACATGCGCATTTGATGGAGTGAGACAATGCCATAGACTGGATAAGGCATGTTGGAGGCTTCAAGTACATGGTTACGTTCTACCATCTTAGGCAGGTAAAACTGTACACTTTCTTTAAATTCACATCGTTGTATATGGTCTAACATGGTCTTCATCCGTTCTAGTTTTTCCGTGTAGGAAACATAGATAGGCTTGCCTTGCTCGTAGTATAGATTTTCCATGATAAACTGTTGTTTGAATAAGGTTCCATAGACAATGGTTCCTAAAGATAAACATTCATGAAAGGAAACATAGACATGTGAAATTTTTTGTATTTCGTTGCCTTCGATAGGTAACAAAATACAAATAGGACGATTCTCTAGATAGGTGAACCACGCAAATGCTTTGGGTCCTTTCGGTAAGAGGACGCTTAAACCTGAGACCGTGTTTGTTTTCTGGAAAGATTCAATCGGAATGGATGGAAACGTTTTGCTTAATTCATCCATTTTTAGTACTTGTATTACGATTATACTGTTTAAGTTCATTTAAATGTTTCTCCAGGACAGTTCTTGTCTCGGATAAATCCAGGGTGGGTTCTACCACCGGTTTAGTTGAATCCATGTTCCAGTAGTAGATAAATAAATGGAACAAAGCAATCATTAAAAGAACCATAAGAATCATATTCATCTTACATTAAAAAGGTAAACATTTTTGGGAACACAAACGATTCCATCTTTCCTTTGAATTCAAAATAATAACTGGTTTGGTCATATACTTGCTTCTTGACAAACTGTAGACCTTGTCCTAATTCTTTCACTGAATAGTATTCTTCACAAAATCGATGTTTGTAAGGAATATGATAAAGAATGTCTCCATCCGCAAAGGTAGTATAGTCGATTAGGAATTCATATTGACGATAAGGAACAATAGAATATCGATTGTCTAGAATCAGTTGTTTGTAGAGTTTATTGGAATGGTATTGATAGATACCGTCGTCTGTATAAAAGATGGATTGAGTGTAGGTTTTATCATATTCAATCTCTGTAGTGGGTTCGTATCCTTGTATCATAATCCTCATTCTACAAGTTTCAAAGAAAGGTTTAATTGTTTATAGCAATGAATATAAATACACATACACACTAACACTATCCTATCATGTATTCTGTCCTTCTATTTGAAAAGGCAGGAACCCTAGCAGAGAAGAAAGTCAAAAGTTTTGACAAATTATATGGTCTCTGTAATTATCGTAGTGAAGATGGATTTGAATTACTACAGGAATGGAAGAAATCGAACCATGTATATAAGCTATACGGAAAGAGAAAGGGAAAACAAAACGGTGAAAATAAATGCGTTCTCCCTTCTCCCTTACAAGATTCCGTGTTCTATGGAACACTTTGCTTGATAAAGAAAGTGGACGAGGAAGAAAGTTCGATTACCTTGACGGATTGGAATCTATTCCTCGAATCTCTCCAGAAAGAGGAAACCTCTAGCGATGAAAAGGAACTCAAGAAGGAGGAGTATGAACAAGAGTAGGTGTCTCTTTGAAAAACTGCTCAAAATAGGCGTGATTCTTCCTGGCGTCATGATATCCATTCAAATACATTTGATATGTTGATGTTTTAGGCTGGTAAAATCCTGCGGTTCGATTTGGTTTGTATCTTCCAAACATAGACGGGTGGATAATTAATTTCTCTTTCTCTTGTTTCTTGACATCTCGATAGAATACTCCCCCATCTAGGGTAAGTTTGCTTCGATAAAACATAAAAATATCATGACAAGTAACCATGGGTACGAAAGAACTACATGTACAACAAGACAACACATCCTGTAAGGTTAAAAAATCTTTAAAATACTCCAATCCATCTGGGGTAGATACCGCAACATGAAGACGTTCTAATTCGAATTGCTCCTTCTTAAAATTGTCTGAAATAACATGGGTGACATTGGTAAGTAAACGTTCGATGGAACACTTCTTTATGCAAAACAAATGATTCAGAAACTGGTTGTTGTATTCTTTGTCAATCACCATGAATAATCCATTGAAAGACCCACTAGAGAATCCAGCGAATGTCTTGTCTTTTACATCGAAGTGATTCTTGACATAGTGGCAAATCCCCAAGGTATAGACCCCTCGGTACCCGCCAGGGGATAGGACAATATCTGCGTCCAACTTAGGGAGAGGTCTTCGCATGATTTGTCTCAGTATATAGAGCAGTATGATAAAAAGAAGGAACTTCTTCATAGGATAAGATAAGACTGTAAAAATTGAATATAAAATTAACTTATTCTTTCATACAACCATGCTTGTCGAATGCCCAGAAAAGATGCGCCTCAAGGTCGTCGAAACGATTCAAGGACAATTGTCTATGCTTGAGCCCCATCTATGCCGTAACATCGAGAAGAGCATCTTCAATTATAGCATTGACAAGGGTGATGAATACAAGATTATCAAACGATGGGACAATCCATTCTTTGTTCAAATCTATTTGGATAAATTCAAGATGGTCTACTTCTTACTAAAGAAAGAGGAGATTGTTCAACGAATTGTCTCTAAAGACATCTTACCCAAGGATGTCGCGTATAAAACCCATCGTGAACTTTTCCCGGACAAATGGGATACCTTGTTAGAACATAAGAAGATTCGACTCGAGAACAAGTATTTCCCTAAAATCGAAGCATCGACGGATAACTTCGAGTGTAGGCGGTGTAAGAAGAATCGTTGTACGTATTACCAGGCTCAGACACGCTCTGCTGATGAGCCTATGACGACATTCGTCACGTGTTTGGATTGCGGAAACCGATGGAAATGCTAATGAACAGAAATGGTCAAATATCACGAATATCTACCATCAGATGTTTTGTCAAATACTTATGAATGGGAAAGGCACATTGATGGAGGAATTGACGATGTACTTTTTTTAAGAGCATACGATGGAGTTTCTGTTCTTCTCCATTGCGTATCCACCTTCCAGAAAGGAGGCACCACCCTAACTTTGGTGCTATGGCGACTGGTGCTATCGCTGTCTCTATCTTTGGCACGATGGTATTGGATGCGACAGAGGGTTCCGCAAAGATTTCTATAGAGACGGTTTCCTTTTTGGATTTTTTTTTACGGCAACTCTGACATGATTTAAAGGTTTGAAATTCCTCTATGGGTTGGGTACGTCTACAGACATAACATTTCAACGTAGTCATCTTATGGAGGAGGTTCAAACCTTTAAGTCTTTCACGTTGGATATAAAATTGATGTTCGATTTGTTTTCTCTTTGGATAGTAAAAGATGTCCAAGTCCAAGAATCCCGCGGTTGTCCTCACGATTCCTATTCGAGTGGAACACAAGCCACAGGCGCCAATTGTCTATGAAGAACCCACGAAACCTCTGGCAAGCGTTACGGTTGAACTCAAAACCGCAATTCAACAGGCGCGCATTGCTATGAAGATGAGTCAGAAGGACCTCGCTGCGAAAATGTGTGTACCCATGTCGGTGATTCATACGTACGAAAACGGGACTGCGATTCCTACGAATGCGTTTATCGCACAAATAGAAAAAGTATTGAAAACAAAGTTACCTAGACTGAAGAAGGTGAAGGCGGTTTAACAGATATATTCTAAATCATTCACGTTCCAATACTCGCATTTACCGTTGAAGAGCGGGCGCATGATAATAAAGGGCAGTTTTTTTTCTTTTAGCTCTTTCTCTGCGATGAGCGAATTATCCAGAATGGTCGCATGCTTCAAGGTCACATAAGGTTCAGCACCTTTGTTTAGCTGAGCCACACGAAGACCCAAGACCTTTGTTTTCTCGTATTTGGAAAGAATGGGATACGTGGTATGATTTTCGTCGACAATGATTCCCTCTGCGTTTCGCTTAATCAGCGACAACTGGTAAATCTCGTCGAAGGGTTTGTGAATCTCTTCGGGGTGAAACTTGACCAAATGATTCTTTCGCAAAGAATCCGTGAATTTTTCACGATAGGTATCGACGACGTCTTCTTCGTCCTCTTCCAACGTGATGGGTTCCGTAGGTACCTCGTCTTCTTCTTCTGACGGGATATCCTCTTCCTCACTTACTAGGGAAGCTGTCTCTTCTTCGAGTTCTTCGTCGGAGGGTTCATACTCTTCGTCGCTCATTTTACTATAGCTTGATTAAAAATATTTATATTCATCATCAATTTTATTCAAGCTATAGTAAAACGGTTGCGGATAGATTTGGTCGCTGATGGCTTTGGTCGCCTACGGCTTATGGATTCCAACTCGACTCGCAAAAGACACATAGATAAATATAGCGCATTTGTACATCATCTACGCGAATGTAAATGACATCCGAGGTCGCATCCTTTTTGTTGCTTGGACAATCCTCCTTGGGACACCGAATGTTGTAGACATGCGGTAAGGAAGGGTCATACTTCGTATATTCATTGATTTTGTTCGTCTTCTGTTTGTTCTCTTCATAACTCGAAATACAGAGGTTGGTGGTAATCACATTGGTCTCTTCGTTCCCGCAATTCCGGCAGTAATAGATAAGCTTTCCCTCTTCCGTCACCTTCATGTAATAGAGGTTGTCGCATTTCACGCAGAAGTTCATTCTTAAGATAGGTAAAGATTGTTTATTCGCTTTCAATTTTTATTGTAGTTTAATATTGCGTAATTGTAATGGGTAGAAACTTTTTTAAGTCGGCTAATGCGAGACAACTCATACGAAATATGAAAACAGGTAAGCCAAGACGTATTACCCAGAAGAAAAAGAATGCCCAAAATGTTGATACTAGATTAAGTAATCATAATGTCAGCCTATATCCAGAACAAACCCATAGAAACATCATAAACCCTATGCTTGAGAATCGTAAGAATGCTCAAAATAACACAACCAAAATGGAGACTCCAATCACAAAGCCTGTTCCAATTGCTTCAAACGCCGAACTTTCGAACCTCCGAAACAGATATAAAACCACGAAAAACATCAACAACCGAATTGCTCGATTGAACAGTAATATTGGTACTACAGAAAACGCTGTAAAACAGGGAAAAGATGACAAACAGAATGTTTCTTTTCTAGAAGGGCAATTAGAAGCCTATAAAGAGGAAAGAAGTCAACTGGAAAAGCTTAAAACGAACAATCAAACGAAGGTGAGTTCTTCAAACACGCTTTCCAAGGAGTTTGATAAGCAATACAGAGAGACTCAAGAAAAACCATTGAAGAATCTGGATGCCTTACGAAGTAATCTTGAACAAATGAACAAAAACAAGGCTGAGATTGAAGGATTACGCGCCAACCTATCGAAGAATCAAAATGCTGAATCCAAAGAAAGGAAAAGGGAAACCTTAAAGACTAAATTACAATTGTTTCGAGGGATACAATCGATTGTACTCAACGATTCCTTTGAAGAAGTATCGGAGGATTATCCTTCGGAACTACTCTTTTTGTTAGACCTGGAACAATTGGTCACGGAAAAGGGAATTGTAAATCTAACAAAGGCTGCCTGGGTAGCCGTTCATCAATACAATAGATACCAGAATCTATTAGATAAGGTGAAAGATATCCCCTCCATGCTACAACAGGTCCATAGTCGAGCGTTATCGAAACAACTTGTGATATGGAAAACCATCAAGGAGGAAAGAATCAAACAAAAACTAGAGAAACCCAAGAGCATATTTGGACGAGATACCTCTTTCTATGGATTACTAAATAAAGAACATACCCGGAGAGAATCAGAAAAAAAGAGTGATTATACGCGTATCTACGATACGATGAATAAGAACGTCCCAAAAGGAAATGAAGAACAAGAGGTCAAAATGTTTACCCAAGAAGTACTCCGACGATTCCGATACATAGATAAACTAGATTCAGATATCAATCTAAGGTTTTTTGGTAAACTTATCGTATGTCTCATTCAAAAGTTAAGAAATAAGGCTACTCCCTTTGGTTCTGCTTACAACATAGACCAGATAATCCGTGGTATTAAATTCGATGATGGTTTCAAAAACCGAGTGACAGAAGGTCTTATTTACTTTAAAGAAGAGGTAAAAAGGAATGTGACAACCATGGAGATAAAGGACTTTGAAAATAGGCTGTTTAAAATCATCGAATTCATTACAGGTAAACATTATGAGGAGTATAAGGATTTGCCTGTCCAAAACGGTCCCGTTATATCCTCTCAAAGCGCGTTTGAACAACTTGCTCGAAAGGCCTAGTTTAATTGATTCGTAACTCATCTAGTGTCATCTGGACCATGTCTACTAGGTTCTTGTAATTCAACACCACGTATTGATTGTTGAAGAGTGTCATGTGTAAAAATTGGGTTTGTCGATGCTGAAATTTTTGTAAGATGAGAGGCGCATTCGAGAGAAAGGCTTTTACCAAGATGGGATAAAAGACGTGAAAGGGATAGGGCAAGTTCGGTTTTTGTAGGTATTTGAGTACAGAGATTTCAATATTCTTGTATTCAATGAGTTGGTGATAGGCCTCAAAGTTGGGGTGTTCTCTCGTGATGCCTGGTTCGTTGAGGAGGGGTTCTTCATTCAGAAGGGTCAAGAGCATCAGCAACAAGGTGCGTATGGATTGACACGCACTCCATTTCTCTCCATCCCATGTATTCAGGATGGAGAGACATACTTTTCCGTTAATGTATAGATTTGGATTAAAACGAGTGGTCCCGTCATAATTGACGAATTTAACCGTGGGTGGTGAAAAGGGATAATTGGAGGGAAAGTCTATTTCAAATAAATAAAACCCGTATTCATAGGGAGTCTTGGATGGACCCGCCAGACACGCGTAACCCTTATATGCGTTCTGTTCGTCGTGAAAATAGTATACATTGTCTATGGGTTCAGACAGTACTTCCTTGACGTCTATCATAATTCGTTTAATGTTCCGATTCATTTTGTATTAATCTTTATATTTTCTTTATTCGAATATAACAAATAGAATAGAATATATTGGATTTAGAAGAGAATGTTCTGTTGTGTAAAAATAAAATTGAGATAAAAATAAAGTCCTCCTATATTGTAAAATGTCCATGGAAACCTTTCTGAAGAATCATTTAGCAGCGAAGGGCGGGGAGCATACCCATACGAAGATTGGGGATGCCAAGCTGAATGTCTTTGGGGGGTGTTATTTCATTCCTCCGGAACACATGGATGAATTTTATACTCTTTATAAAAAAACCGTCTTTGTAGAAAGGAAGGAAGCCTATTTGACGGAAAAGCAACCCGAAGAAGGCCCGCTATTGATTGACCTTGATTTTCGCTATGACGTTTCAATTGAAGAGAGACAACATACCAAAGAGAATGTGGCACAGCTTATCGAAGCGTTGGTGCGCGGGATTAGCCGTGTGAAAATGGTGGACCAGCCTCTGGAATGTTATGTGATGGAAAAACCCAATCCGAACCTGTTGGAGGACAAAACCAAGGACGGTATTCATTTGTTGGTCAACGTCAAGATGGATGTTGCGTGTAAATTGTTGGTTCGTAACTATCTTCTCAAAGAATTGCCTACGATTTGGATGGATTTACCCTTGATTAATTCATGGGAAGATGTGGTGGACGAATCCGTCATGCGTGGCTATGCGAACTGGCAACTCTTTGGTTCTCGAAAGCCTGGCAATGAAGCCTATCAACTCAAATATATCTTTACGTGTCACGAGGGGTCTATTGAAGAGAAATTCTTCAGTCAAGAATGGATTCAAGAACACTTCTTGAAACTGACCGCTCGAAACCCTGAGGTCCAGTCCTTTGGGTTGAATCCTTCGATTCAAAAAGAGTACGAATCGGTTCTTCAAACTCGAAAGAAAAAGACAAAATTGCTAGAGCATTCCGTCTTCAAAACCAAGTTGCCTGAACAGCTCAATAGCAAAGAGGAAATCCAAGAATACATGGACCGATTTATGGAGGAGTTGCCGAACACGGATTATCGATTGAAAGAGGCCTATCAGTATTGTATGATTCTTCCCGAAGAGTATTGGGGAGATGGAAGCTATGCGAAATGGGTCCGGGTAGGATGGGCGTTAAAACACACCGACAATCGATTGTTTGTTGCCTGGGTTCACTTCAGCAGTCAGTGGTCCGGGTTTGACTATTCGACGATTCCAGATTTGTATGAGAGATGGTGTGGATTCAACAGTCAGAAGGAAGGATTGACGCTTAGCTCCATCTTGTACTGGGCGAAGATTTCTTGTCCGGAGAAGTACAAAGAAATCCATGACAAAACCATTGGTCATTTTATTGAGTTTTCTTCCATGAAAAGTACGGAATACGACATGGCAATGGTGTTGTATCAGATGTACAAAGATAGATTTGTGTGCGTGAGCATCAAGAATAAGATTTGGTATGAGTTCTGTGATAATTGCTGGAAACTCATTGACGATGACTGTAATTTGAAAAGTCACATCTCGACCACGATGTATGCGGCCTACATGAAAATGGGCGATTCCTTTACCGAGGACAAGCAGAAGGCGGTCTATCGCACGGCGGAACTCCTGAAAAAGACCAAGGACAAGGGAAACATCATGAAAGAAGCGATGGAAATCTTCTATGACCGAGAGTTCTATGCGAAACTGAACAAAGATTGTTTCCTGATTGGTTGTAGTAATTGTGTCGTTGATTTCAAGTCGAAAGAAGCCCGGAAGGGGAGACACGATGATTACATCAGTATGAATACCAAGATAGAATACCATCCCTTGTCTTATTATGAGAAGGTGTCTCCACAGACGATTGCGGATGTTCGTGCGTTTATGGAACAGTTGTTTCCAAATGCGAACGTGCGTGAGTACATGTGGGAGCACTTGGCGTCGACTCTGCTAGGCAACAACTTGAATCAATCGTTCAATGTATACATTGGTTCAGGTAAAAATGGAAAATCGAAGCTGGTGGAGCTGATGACGAGGGTCCTAGGACAGTACAAAGGGACCGTACCCATTTCCCTTGTGACCCAAAAGCGAACCACCATCGGAAACACCTCTTCTGAGATTTATCAACTGATTGGTACTCGTTATGCGGTGATGCAAGAGCCGTCGAAAGGCGATGTGATTAACGAAGGTGTGATGAAAGAGATTACCGGAGGAGACCCTATCGTCTGTCGTGCGTTGTTCAAAGACAGTGTCACCTTTATTCCACAGTTCAAATTGGCGGTCTGTACCAACAACCTGTTTGACATCAAAAGCAATGACGATGGTACTTGGCGACGTATTCGGGTGGTAAATTTCGAGTCTAAGTTTACGAGCAAGCCGTACAACGACCCTGAATTTCCGGTGGAAAACTACCCTTATCAATTTATGTTAGATACTGCGCTAGACGAGAAGTTTGACCAATGGGCGCCTGTCATGTTGAGTCTTCTGGTGGAGAAAGCGTATGAGACACAGGGACGAGTGACCGATTGTGAGGAGGTTCTTGCCTCAAGTAATCGTTACAGACAAAGTCAGGACATTTACCTGGACTTTATCAACCAGTGTATCCAGGAGCATTCGATGCCTCAGCCTTGTAACTTGAAGATTACGGCGATTACGGATTGTTTCAAAAATTGGTACAGCATCAATCACGGCGGAAAGACTATGCCTCTCAAGGAACTCAAAGAATACCTGAACAAGAAGTTCGGTTCACATTCGAAAGAGGGATGGTCTAGACTCTCGCTCATCGAAGGAGAATAATAATTATATATCAAATCCATCGATAGGTTTTTTAATATCCACAAAGGCACTCTTTGGCCCGTGTGATGGTGAGTCAGGGAACATATATTCATATAAAAACACAAGGAACTTAAAGAGATAAGGAAAAGCAAAGGGCAGAACCACCAAAAAAACATACAACATAAATCGGTCTCTTAAAAATAACTTATTGGACACCGCCAGAAGGATTATCATCAGGAGAAGAAGGATAAAATAGAGGATTGTCATCCACAAGTTGAGTGTGGATAACCATTCGTGAGCTTCGTTTCGATATTCTATTTTTCGAAACGTAGTATCAGGGTTTTCAATCGGAGATTGACTCAACAAATATTTCATGAATCGTCCTGAGACACCGGTAGAATCGTCTTTGGGGGGAGCCGCCTTTTGGTCACATTTTTCTTGTAATTTTCCAAGTGCGTTGATATAGGTTTTACAGGTCGCTTCTTCTTTCATCTTGGCCTGTTGTTCTCTAAATGCTTGTCGCTGTGTCAACAAAAATTGGTATATTTTCGGACCGTACTTTTTTTCAAAATAATTCTTTTCATCTACGAGTACTTGTTGTGTGAATAAATTCACGAACTCAATATCATTACGATACGCTTCGTAATCGGATAGAGAGAAAGTGGTTGCTCCGAGTACGCCGGTATAGGTGTTGGACTTTTTTCGGATGTTCTCATACGCAGCACAATCTGTAGGAATATTCGCTTGAATATTTGTTAAAACCTGGTTGTATTGCTTTTCATTCAAACTCATGGTTTACTTTAACAGTAGATAATATTATCTTTAAATGTGCTTTCAAGAACTTTCCCATTGGAAGGAGGGAGATAGGTATTAAATTGATACTCGTCAAAGACGACGCTGTCTCGCATGTAAAAATCCCAAAGGTAGTAGAAAAAGACAACAAACGCAACGGAAAAGACGAGTCCCAGATAAGCAGCAAATACATTCGTTTGGATGATTTGATAATGTAACAATAAGCTACCTAGGATAACAAAGAATGAAAAAAAGATAAGTAATTTAACCAGGAAAATCTGTTGGTCATATTGTTTATGATAATACTCTTGAATTTCTTGCTTTCGTTCTTTTATGTGTGCTTTTTTTTCAAGACTATGTAATAGATTGTTACTGATATCGGTGATAAGAGAATGAACGGAGTTTAAATATGCCACGTCTGTATTGTAGTTTCCATACAGATGTTTGACTTGGTCGTTCATGTCGGCTGCTGCGTAAGCATATTCTGGATAATCCCGGTTTACATCCGCAATCACTTTATTCAGGAGAACCACGGGGTCTTCGTTTGAACCCGCGAAATCGGTTCCACGTATGGTCATATACGTAGAGGTTCTCTGGGTAGCACCTTGTTTGATTCGTTCTAATTCTTGTTCATAGGTCTGTTTTTCCAACGTATATCGATTTAGGGTTTCGGCAGCTCTTGTTGTAAGTTCACTTTTTCTTTCCTCTGCCTTTGCCGCCCCATAATCGGTGACAAATTGAGCATATTGTGTTTTTTCAAATACTTCTAGCTCTCTTGCGGAGGAGAGTTGTTGATATAAACTCGTGGTCAGACGATTTCTTGCGTCTTTAAACCTATCGATATCCTGTGTGGAGAGTAAAATCGGTTCTATCCTTTTGGCATCTTCGTCTCCCCTTTGAGAAAGCATACGTACAATTGTACCTGAGCTGTATTCCGAAAACCATCCTCCGTAAGTATCTTCATAAAAGTATTTGTCCATCGCATCTCGCATGAGTACATCTGCGTTTTTCATAGATATGGAGGATGAAGCATTTGTATTCATTTAATGTATCTCTATATAATTCTACAAAGAATACATTAAAATTGATTTGAGTCTAGAACTTGAAAGACAGGTAAACATGAGTGGTACGCTTTACTTTATTCAGCCTGCCGAACTGGTGGGTACAAATCGTTATAAAATAGGATGTTCCGCGACAAATGATATGGTACGTTGTAAATCCTATCGCCAAGGCACACGATATTTGATGATTCTTGAATGTCCTCAACCTTTTTCGGTAGAGTCCGTGGTGAAATCTCGTTTCGAATCTCTCTTTCAACGTGTAGCAGGTAAAGAATACTTCGAGGGGGACGAGTTGGAAATGCGTAGGGTCTTTTATGAAACGTATCAGATGTGTACGATGGGGCGTGTTCAGATGGACTTGTCGTGAATAGGTTTTTTGTTTTGTTTTTGTTTTTGTTTTTTTGTATAAAATTGACGTAGTGTATTGCGTAGGATAACATGTACAGAACCATGGCCCTATTTGATGACGACTCGCTTGAAAAGCTAAAGCAGGAAACGATAGAGGATTTATACGCGTGTTGCGTGACCCTTCTAGAAGACCTTCCGGGGCCTTCGTCCGGCGGGTATCCTTATACTCGTAAGTATTCCATCGGAGAGGATATGGAATTGTTTGAGAAAACAAAACCGGTTTATGATTTGATACGCATCTACTTGTTTGAGTTGATTCGACGGAATGTATTGAAGATGGAAGACTTGGAAGAAAATTTCGACGTCAACCACACAAATGCGGATAGTCCAAATCGGTCGATTATGCTAGAGAGAGATGCTGTTTGTTCTAAATGTTTTGAGGCATTCAAGTTGGGAGACCCCATCATTCTTGTCCCCACTCGATGTAGGATGTTTGCGCATGGCAAGATTAAATCTTTCATGATGTGTACTCCTTGTTCCTTGCCTTATGGTCCCTATCATAACAACGATGAACGAATCGTGACGCCAGAGGTTATCAAGGAACTGAAATGGATGAATTACAATCTCATGTGGCGCGATTCAAAAGAAATCCTGCTACCCTTTCTTCGGTCCAAGTATAAACATATTCAATACATTCGACGAACGATGTTGAGACAAGTGAAAGAATCCTTGGCTTGATTGGATTATCTTTTGTTTTTATATGAGCCAGCGTTATGTACCTAGGTCGTTGACACCGCAAGACAGACGAAGACAACTGTCTATGCTCAAGAATTCAAGAAACTTGTATAAAAAAGGGAAGTTTTATACAAGAAAAAAGTTGGCGTCTTTTACGTCGGTCCCGTCAAAGCATGTGACAAAGGCATTGCGTCTCTATTCGTTGGAGCATATCGTTCCGGGCCCTGAAATGGTCAAGGCTACCGGGTGTCCTATAAGAGTTTTGGAGGGCATTGTAAAAAAAGGTGAAGGCGCTTATTATTCTTCTGGGTCTCGTCCCAATCAGACCGCTCAATCGTGGGCATATGCTCGTTTGGCCAGCGCTATGACCGGCGGTCCTGCTTCCGTGATTGATTATCATTTAGTGTCTCAATGTAATCCAAAAAAGATGGCCTATACGCTGGCAAAGAACGCAGTTCACCAGAAGAACGCAGTTCGACAAAAGAACGCAACAAAAAATAAACGGTTATAATTTTTTATAGGAGTCGGTGTGTTTTTTGACCACACAGTTGGAGATATCGACGTTTGTATCATATACAGACTTACGCATATTGTATTGATTTTGTCTTGTAATACGTCCTGTGTATTCGCCAAATTTATATTCATCGAAGTTCTGGTCGTCTCTTATCCATAAATCCCACAACATATAGACAATATAGACAAAGGCAACGGACAACAGGAGTCCAGCGACTGCTGGAAATATCTTAGGCGAGACAACGGATGCAAGTATATTCAAGACAATACATATCCCGATAATCACCAACATGATATGGGTTTGATACCTGTATTTTTTATAGAAATAGTGATTCCATACGATATCTTCCACCAGTTCCGGACCTCTTTCGTCCTTTTTCAACATTAAGGAATCTAACAGAACTTGTAGCGTGGACACATTTTTTTCGAGAACAGCGTTCTGATGTTTAAACGTCATTAGCGCATTGTTCAAACTTCCGTTTGCTCGAGCCATAGATGCGTCTACTACCGGGTTAATGACCTTGTACTGAAACATGCGTATAGAGTTCATTTGGTCAGGAGATAAGATATTTTCATGTTCATCCATCGAATATAGAATAGACGGATAAAAAAGAATCCTATAGACGATACAAAGACGGAGGATAACGGTCGGTGTAGTGATTGACTCCCGAGGAGGCCAGGTTCAAAAACTTACCCGGCTTAGAGGTCACCCAAAATTCAGGTGCGTTGTAACAGTCATATACACATCTTTCAAGTGTCCTAAGGTGTGAAGACTTAGACCACCAAAAATTTCCAGAATAGTGTGTACATGGGTCATGTTGGAGATTCACGCCTACCGTATCATGCGTTTCTAGACCTTCGATACATTTCGCATGTTGGTCGATGTTAAAATAAGACAGGTATTTTACCCAATCTGTGATACATGGGTTCTTGTTGTTGTGGCGTACTCCCTTTGTATGTAGGTAAAGTACATAAAAGTCTTCTGCTTGGGCGTGGTCATACAGTGGATGAAGTGTCGCAATCTCATATAGGCTCAAATTACGATACACTCCTGCTATTTCTATTTTAGGGTCACGGAAGAGTTCATCGGAGATACCCGTCATCGTTAACACCACACACCGGATTTTCTCTATTTTATCGTAGAGTCCAGAGGTCTTTATGTCGGTCAACAATTGAGTGAAGACTTCTTCCCAGTTATGGATACAGCAGATGTGGATATAGACGTAAATTTTCATTATAGTATGCTAGTAAACACCTTTATGTTGTTTTACAACTATTATCGAGGCAATTGAGACAATCGATACACGGTTGCCAGGACTGCCACTACCGTACATGTACTTACCATACGATAAATAGCTTCTTCCCGATACAAAAGACGTCCGGATTCTTCTTCAATGGCTTTATACGCTTGTGTGCCTTCTTGTGGCGATTTTAAGGTATTGTATACTTTATGGATGGATTCCTGTAGTCTAACTTTGTCAGAATTGTATGCGTCTAGAGGAGTGGTAGCCATTATATAGTCCAATTATTTTTTATCATAAAGGATAAAGCAATAAAGAGAATAGACAAGAGTATCGCTGGAATCACACTGCTTTCTTTAAAAATGAATCCCAAAAGGAGGATAGCCACAATAAAGATAAAAATAAACAACCAGATGTAATATCGAGTTAAACTGCTTTTTGCGGGTTCTGTGTCGAGCACGCCTGCGTCCTGAATAGCCTTTATTTTATCCACGTCGATGTTCACTTCGTCGGTTAAAAAACGATGATTGATTTTATTCAATTCGAACATAGGATAGGCCATACGAGTGCGCTGTTCTTCTGCTGCCTTTTTACCGGGCAACTCAAACATCTCAAGTGGAATCTTGTTATTGGTCGACGCACTGATGTAGATATGGTAATCATAAATACAGGAATAGACTGGAGGTCCGCTGATATGGCCTCCATCCACCGTATTTATCTTTTTCTTTTGGACTAAATCATATTGTACGATAGAATAATGATTATACAACGAGACATAAATGACAAACAAGAAATTACTATAATACAGCAGACTGAGAATGTTCCCGTCCGCAGTGAATAGCTTCTCCTTTTCACTGTATACATCCCTATCTTTGGAGTAATAGAGCAAGTAATCATTTTTGGCTAAACCGATAGTCATAAACTTAATAGGATTTTCTATGCTCACTTTTGTGTCTCGTTCTTTCGTGCTTCTTAGGGTTAGATTTCTTTCGTATTCATAGGTTTTGAAATCGGAGTCCAGTACGACCAAGAGTTGATTGATAAAAATGAGATTGACCGGCGTATAATCCACCAAGACGGACTTTATAAAATGAGTATTCACATCCATTGAAAAAAGACCATAACGATTGTTCGTGTTGTAAATCCCAAAAATAAACAACTCGCTCGCGGTAATACTGGTGACCCAATCAAACCCATGGGGTATATCTTCTGTATTTCCAAATTGGTCTATGATTGTAATGACGCTGTTGTTCGCCACATACAACATAGTATAGGACGAAGCAATCCCGGAGGTTCCGACCATGGATTCAAATTCCATTACATTACTCCTATACAATTATTTACCATGAAACCGTAAACAAAGGACAACAATCCGAATCATAAAGCCCTTCACTCGGGCGATTGTTGGAGACCGCCAACTGAATGTCTGGGAAAATCGGGTTAAGTTTTTGAAAGAATAAGGTGGCATAGAATTCGGGCGAGTCTTCGAGTGGACTGTGAAGACGCTGGTAGAGCTTATATCCGTGCTTAGGTTCACAATACGGTCTTGGTTCAATGACTTCTGTTTCCTTTTCTCGTTCTTCGTTGGTGGAATAACGATACCGAGGTCCTTGTCTCTGGTATTCATATTTTCCTGTGTAGGAAAGAGGAATCGTATAGTGCGGAACACGTATCAGTCCAGTTGGGACACGACCCAGGTGCTGGTTATACAGTTTATGTTCCCGATACTGACGATTGGGGTCGATACAATAAAGTGTGAAGTTCATAAAGGTTCGATTATGTGAAGCTTCATAGATAATCAGCTTCTGAATCAGGTCAACTTCTTGTTGAACTGTTTTACGGATGCGTCCTTGTCTCAACCTTTCCGGTAACTGTCTCAGAGAGTCCTTGTATATTTGTGCCGAGACCAACGAAGCAAGAAGAAGGATACGCATTTTATAACAGAATAGAATGGGTTAAATGAATTTCAATTTTATAGTTACAATCCACAGTAAATGTATCTCGTCCCGGATGAATACGGTATACCTTATTCCAAAGAAATCAATTCGCCCTTGTTATACAGCATCAACTTAATCTCTTCCTTGATTTGGTTGAGGCATACATCGTCTTCTTTATTGTTCAAATACTTAATGAACTTCTCTTTTAGAGCCGGTTCTGGATTTGTCTCCAACCATTCCTCCAGCATCATTTCTTTCTCTTCATAAAGGCGTTCCAATTCATCCTTTTTGTTCGCGAGATTCCAGTTGGACCCATCGTAAATCATGATGTATTTATCTTTCATATTCGAAATATAAATATTTCTATTTTCTGGTTTCAGTGGATTGAAATGTACTTTATCTATCAGTGTCTTGACACAGTGATTCACTTTCTTGATACAACATCTATAGTCATCATCTGTAAGATGTGATACATCTGTTTCACGATATCCGAGAAGAGTAATATTATTTTGGATGTTAGTTGTATTGAAAGAGCTGTTTATCTCTAACTTTCCAACTAGTTTGTCAATCTTCTTGTTTTGAGATTCAATCTGTTTGGCTTGCGATTCAATATGCTTGTCTTGTGATTCAATTCGAAGATTCAACAGTCTTACCAGCTCTTTTAGGTCTTCATCTGTATTCTTTTTACAACTGTATTTGATATGGTTTGACAAAGATGATTTATGTTTGTATTCCTTCTGACAATATTTACAGATATTTTTTTTTACACTACTTTTGACTAACTCATTCGTAACTTTTACGAACTTTTGACTAACTTGTATGTGTTTTTTTGATAGCAAATGCTTCTTAAAATTGGCTGTAAGATTGGTTCTATATTCACAACAATCGCAATAATTATTCATTTATATGTGGATAATATTTTATTTTTATATTACAAATGTAATACAACTAATTATTGTTACGGAATATAGTGTTAAGACGATATTACTTTTTTATTAAATTGTGACGATTATTACAAAAGTAATGACTAACTAAAAAGGTAATATTAGCGAGAGAGAGATTCATAAAAAAAAGTTCAGAAAAATATTTCAAAAAAAATTTTCATCGAAAATTTCTTGGAAAATTTTCTTGGAAAAATCCTGAAACATGCACCCTGGATTCCTAACTTTCGACGAACTCGTTCCTAACTTTGACGAACTTTTTACTATCACACTTATGTTATTTTTATCAAAACGTTCGATAATACATAAACCATTTACAGTGCGTAATGTTATAGACTGAACGATTATTTCGATGACATACTATTCGAATGTAGTTAAACATATTACAAAAGTATTACACACGATGTAATAAACCTATTACAGTGTCTAACTGATGTTACTTTCTTTAAAGTTTGTGACGAGTAATACAAAAGTAATGACTAACTAAAAAAGTAATATTAGCGAGAGAGAGATTCATAAAAAAAAGTTCAGAAAAATATTTCAGAAAAAATTCCATCGAAAATTTCTTGGAAAAATTTTCAAGAAAAGTTTCAACAAAAACAATTATACCACCAATGAAACCCGACTCATATCAAACTCGATAGAGTCCAACGCAACCATCTGTGGCCATATTCCTTGTATCATAAACCGTTTTTCGTAATATTCGGAGTCATCTTCCTCGGGCTCTTGAGAAATATCCACAAAAGTCCAATGACGTATCCTGCTCTCCCACAGGAGATGACGCCGACCATAAAAGGTCCAACTCAGTATCTCTCCAAACAAGGGATTGTATCCTTTTCCAATATACCATTTGTACCAGAGACAAAGAGCTCGATTAGACATCTTGATACGGCGTGCCTCATGCCGTTTACACGTGCGCCAGTCCAACCGTGTCCCAATAGGACGAGAAAACTCACGTATCAATACAAGGACATCGTCTGGAAGAATCATCGTGCGCATCGTTTTCCTCATTCTGGTATAATAAGTATTTTATCAAGGATAAGAATAGCCTCAATTTTATTCGAAGGTATACCCATAGATTTCGAATCGATATTTTTGTTGTTCTTCCAAATACTTATCCTCTCCTAGCAAAAGGCGTTGTATATCTACATAGAGCTTATTTCGAAGCCTTATACATTTTGCGTGTTCGGCACGATTGTAGGAAAGGAGTCTAGGATAGGAAGGACGATTCATGTCGTTTAGTCTGATAGATGCCTCCAAATAGACATTCTTGTATTCTATCAATAGCTGTATCATCTTGTCTGCGTCTGGCGTACAAAGCTTTTTACGGACTTCGGGCCAATCCGATAGACCGAGCTCTATCATCGCTTTCTTGTATTCGCCAGAGAACCGCATCAAGGGTCTGGAGTAAGCTCGGATAATAACTAGAACATCATCTGGAAGAATCATCTTTCAAAAGCAATCTTAAGACAAAAACAAATCAACTTTTGTGAAGTAAAGAACGTAAATGAATACCTTTTTTCTCTAGGACCAACAGGTATCGAGACAGTTCTATACTGTAGAATCTCTGATGAAAAGGGTGTACGGCTAGTGCATAATGCGCACGTACATCTTCTGCCTCGAAAAAAGCATTCCTGTATTCCAACAGAGCTACAATCATCGTATAAGCATCTTCACTACATAGTCTTTTTCGAACCTCGGGCCAGTCGGTCAACCCAAACGCCTGAAGCGTTTCTTTGTATTCGCGGTAATATTTCATACGTGGTTTGGCATATTCACGTATGATAAAAAGAACGTCATCCGGGAGAATCATCTATCCTAAAGAGAGATTAGTCGAACTCATCTTGCGAACGCCATACGAGAAGTCAACGGTTTCATCCACTTCATCGTCAGCCTCCAATCTTCTTCATGGTCATAAGCAGGAGTTTTCAATCGTTCACACAAGGCTTCGTAAGTATCCCGTTCCTGATTTCGTGCGTCTACCATTTCCGTGTATACCTGTTCCATGGCGGTATCCAGCGGATAGGTTTTTTTTGTACTGTACCATGTCTTCTCTCTAGCTTCGCGTAATACAAAGGATTCTTTGTATAAAACCATGGCATCCATGATTTCGTCTGCTTTAGAGGTATACAACCTCTCTCTTATCATGACCCAGTCCGGAAGACCAAGCTCGCGTAAGTTATCCAAGAAAAGGGGTAGTAAATCGACACGAAATACGGGGCGGGAAAATCCTCGTATCGATTCCATACTTACTATATTTCGATTTGTTCAAATATATTTATCATATACAATGAGCTCTCCCGTAAAAAACGTGTCACGACCAGAAATTTTTTCTCGAGTAGAAAAGGACCCATTTGAGTTTGACTTCGCTATGTGTCATGGGTCGTATTTTTATTGTCGATGAAGAGGATGAACCCGAAGATATTAAACAATATATCGAAGAACGTATTCTTCTTCGAAGGCAATCCATATGGTTTGATGACAATGTTAGCTATTCTCCAGGATGTGATGAACAATTTTGTGAAGACCGTCGTTGACCTCGTAAGAGATGAACTGGGTGGCCAGATGCTTTGCGACAAACTCTACAGTTCGATTGTCCACACAGTCGTAGACGGTGCCTTGTAACACTTCCTTAAAAGGGACATCCGGTATAAAGGAAGCCAACACCTTTCCTTTTGTATGCGCACAGAGTTCCTTGAGGAAAGGATTGGTATTGCCTTGAATACGGAAATACCGAATCACTACCGGAGACCATCCTACAACGGGTAACAAGAACAACCAGAATGCCTTCATGTTATACTTTCTGATAAAAGATTTAAATTCTATCAATCTTAAAAGAGTTTTAACCAAGTCCGATAAGAGGCCTTGACCAACACGAACAGAACCCCGCCCCATAGAGTGTCTAAAAGAACCATGGCCAAGGGCCAATTCTGGAAAATAGCATAATTGGTTCCCTCGTATACCGCATAGATACAAGCTCCGAACAAAAAGGTTTTGCTATAGTTCCAATCCAACGTAAGATACATGAGTATTGTTAATGCAACATAACAAATCGCAGCACCCACTAACTGGACTCTTACAGGCGCGTGTTGAACCTTCTTAATGGTTTGAGACAAAAAGGATTGATTGACCCAGAAGAAGAGTATATCGTAAAGAACAAAGAAGAAAAGAATGGAAATCATGTACTATAAGGAAAGATAATCCATATATCATAAGATTTGGACTCTGCTCAAAGGTTCCCGCTCCCCGCAATCTGGACATATTGAGTACTCTGATTGAGTGCCTTGTATAATAATAGACCGGTTAAAACGTATCGGATTGGAATAAGACCAACCATATTTCCTGGCGAGCCGGATGGCCTTCTCAGAAGAATGTAATCGAAGGAAATGTTCTAAGACATCTCCAGCATCTAAATCGCTCCCGCAGTGTCTACATTTATACTCCATAAATAAAGAAGGTAAAAAGGGAATACAGATACAACCTAATCAGGCAAATACAATGTATAGATGGATAAAATGTTTTTATACACCTATAGTATGGAATTAGTGTTCAATTATACGAAAAGTCCAGAACGTATTGCGTTTGTCACAAATACATATCCAATGGGCATAGCCTTGATTGATGCCATCAAACGTATCGAATGGGATTATCATTTTAAGGGGGTTACAGAGTTAGTATTTGAATACGATGATGGGGTAGAGTATATTCCTACACAAGTAGAAGCTTCATACAATGAGAAATACGTACCCTACAAAGTATTTGGAGGAGCATGTTACGAATGGATAAATCATCATATGAAACACATGCCCTTGGCATCCGTTATCGACCCTACAGGAGACGTAGATATACAGTTTTTTATGCCAGAGCTTACCTATAATTTAAAGTTAGGGGATGCCTGCGCCCATTATTATACCAAAACAGGAGAACCAACTGCGTTACTACAAGATTTATTGGATTGGATTACTTCTAAATTAGTGGCTATCTTTGAACAAGATGACATTCGTCAACACATGGGGAACCTAGTTGCGTCGGAAGCAGATATTAGCGAAGGAATCCCCTTACCTGGGACGAAATATCTCTATGATGGGAAATTAGGTGTTATACAGACCATACAAGAACACATGACTAAGATTCAAGTGACTTGCCAATTTGAAGGAATGGCCAAACCAGACCATATCTTAGAATTTGTACTCGCAAGTGGTACCGTGTTGGATAGTGGTTCTTTTGCGAATACAAGGAATAATAAAAGAAAAGAGTTCGAAATGGTAGACGGGTTGCGTATGGAAACCATTTCACAGTTATATCAGGGCAATTGTTCGGCCCTAAAAGAGCGTACACCAGAAAGTACACGCGGACATAGACATAAGTATTATAACCATATTCAGAGACTCAAATTTTTAAATATGTTCTGTTCTGAAAATTTCCCAATCGAAACGATTCCCGAATATTTGGTGCTGTTATTGGTTCTAAAAAGAAGTGACACTTGGATGCGGTTGGCGGTAAAGGAAAAAAACGTGAATGAGGTGGAACAAAATTTGTATGGTAATTTGTATGTAAAGTTAGTGTCTCACCTGTCGACCAAGGAAGCGC
>Ga0078894_10000267_pt1 | contig 35453 bp, 63 predicted proteins | sample LauGreSu1BDMLBSD_2_FD_67506 | JGI IMG/M metagenome (GOLD analysis project Ga0078894, IMG submission 67506) | Freshwater lake microbial communities from Lake Michigan, USA - Su13.BD.MLB.SD (version 4) (version 4) | ecosystem: Environmental > Aquatic > Freshwater > Lake | place: Lake Michigan... | reverse complement strand
GGCGTTACTGGAGGCACAGGTCAAGGCGGTGGTGGTAATGGCGGTGTTTACGGTGCTATTGGCTCTGCTGCTACGGCTAACACAGGATCAGGTGGAGGCGGGGCTGCTGCTGCGGCTTCAGGCGGTTCTTACGCTGGTGGTAACGGTGGTTCTGGAGTTGTAATCTTATCAATCCCTACTATCGCTTACTCTGGCACGACTACTGGTTCTCCGACTGTAACTGTTGTTGGAGATAATACGGTAATTACATTTACTCAATCTGGAAGCTACACAGCATGAGCCACTTTGCAAAAGTTACTAACGGAATTGTTACTCAGGTTATCGTTGCTGAACCAGAGTTCTTTGATACGTTTGTAGATTCATCTCCTGGTGAGTGGGTACAGACGAGCTACAATACACACGGTGGTCAGCATCCAGAGGGTCGTCCACTACGTAAGAATTATGCAGGAATCGGTTATACCTACGATGCAGTGCGTGACGCTTTCATTCCTCCTAAGCCAGAAGGAGATTATGCGTTAGATGAAGAAACTTGTTTATGGGTAGAGAATAATGTCTGACATCAACTTATCTGACGCTCAAATAGAAGCTATAGCAGAACGTGCTGCTGAGGTAGCATTTAAGAAGATTTACGAGGAAGTCGGTAAGTCTGTCGTTAAGAAGATATTCTGGATAGTTGGTGCTGGTGCTTTATTCCTATTAATGTGGCTAGGTTCTAACGGACAATTACCAAAATGATCGAAGTTGCAGTTGCCTTTGCTGCTGCGGAGGCTGCTGTTGCAGGAGTCAAACAAGCCATCGCACTAGGAAAAGATATACAAGAGTGCTATCACGATATCTCTACGTTCTTTGAGAAACAAGCCGAAATTAAGTCTGTTGCTGTAGTTGATAATGTAGCTAAGAAGAATCCGAATATAACGCTATCACAAGCAACAAAACAAGCACTAGACGCTACCTTTGCATCACGTAAGCTATATCGACTAGAGGTCGAACTGCGTGAAATGCTTATCTACAATAACTCAGGTGAGACAGGTTTATACGAGGAGATGTGCGCTCGTAGAGACGCTATCGTAGCTGCTGCTAAAGAAGAAGCTGAAGAAGAAGCTCGTATAGAGCGTATGAGACTCAGAGAGATCGCTAGGAAGCGAGCTGAGAGGATTCAGTTAATTCAGAACATTATTGCTGCTGTAGTAGGCACTGCTTGTGCTACGGCTATCTTGTATTTTATTTATAGTATGTTTCACTGGAGAGACTAATGAATTTTAAGATGGAAGATATATTGAAAGCATTAGTGCCAATGCTAGTGTCAGCGATTATTTGGCTGCTTAACCAAGTAGGTTCTTTTAACGAACGTCTAGTAAAGATAGAAGGACAAATGCCAGCTTTGATTACTCCACAGGGAGTTCCAACTGACAGTCCATTATCTGCTGAGGCAAGACACAAATTAAAAGAGGCTATTTACAACGATATTCACGACTTACAAGTCAGAATTAAACTTATGGAAGAAAGGGATAAAAAGTGATTACTTTATTTTCTACATTAATTTCGTTTTTAACTGGCGGCTTACCTAAGTTACTCGATTTCTTTCAGGACAAGTCTGACAAGAAGCATGAACTACAGTTAGCTCAGATGCAGTTAGATCAACAAATGCGTATGCAGTCAGCAGGATTTCAGGCGCAAGAACGTGTTGAGGCTATCCATACTGAGCAGTTACAGATTGAGGCTAACGTGCAAGAACGTCAGGCTTTGTACGCTCACGATATAGCTATTGGTCAAGGTGCTTCTCAGTGGGTAATTAACATGAGAGCTATCGTTCGTCCTGCTATTACTTTTGGTCTGTTTGGATTGCTAGTATTCGTGGACATCTTTGGCTTCTACTACGCTATTAAGACTGGTGTAGCGTTTGACGCAGCAATGAATATCCTATGGGATGACGAGACTCAGATCATTTGGTCTAGCGTAGTCGCATTTTGGTTTGGCACACAGGCATTTAGCAAAAAATGAAGATGTCAGCCAAAGCCAGAGAGGTAATGGCTCACCACGAAGGTGTACGAAAAAAGCCTTACCTTGACGTAGTATTGCTGTGGACAACTGGTGTCGGACATTTAATCGCACCAATTGAGCAGCAAAAGATGACGTTAGACCAACGCAAAGCAGCTCACGCAGCTCATAACTTACTTTGTCCAGTTGAATGGTTAAGGACTCTTACAGATGCCGAAGTGGATAAGATATTGCAGGATGATCTGGCACGTTTTGAGCGAGGCGTATTACGTCTTTGCCCTAATAATCTTACTCAAGGGCGGTTTGACGCTTTGGTCAGCTTTGCTTTTAACGCAGGGCTAGGAGCATTACAGAAGTCCAGTATCCGTATGCGACACAATCGAGGTGACTTTGATGGTGCGGCAGATGCTTTCATGTTATATCGCTTTGCAGCAGGTAAAGAGTTCAAAGGTCTTGTAAGACGCAGGACACATGAGCGTGATACTTATAGGAGTTAGATATGAAGTGGATTGCTATATTTTTAATTGCTAGTGTTGCAACGGCAGCAACTTTAGATGATAATGGCAATCTATTGTTATCGAAAGAAGAAGTAAATAATACTCGTGCGCTTTATAACGAACTTAACAGAGTAATTCAGTACCAGCAATATCGTATTGAAGAACTAGAAAAGGTTGTGCAAGATGTCGAAAAAAGGAAGTGCCTCTAAGATTCCTGACGATTGTATGCCGATGTGCCGAACGTGTGCTTTCTTTAAGCCGGATAAAGAAGCAAACTTAGGCGAATGTCACCGACTCCCTCCTACTGTGCTACCTGAAGATAATGGTGGCGTTTCCTTCTCCTTTGCACTAACCGCCTCTGATGAATGGTGTGGTGAGTTTGTGCGTTACGTATCTTGAGGATTTATGAAAGCTACTGATTCTGAAATTATTGCTGCATGGGCTAAATTAGGTAGTGCCGTAGCTGTTGCAGATCACTTAGGATTAGATGTTCGTAATGTTCATAAGCGCAGACGCAACATAGAAGCTCGTGAAGGAATTAAGCTCGCAGCAGTCGCTAAAAACAGTCCAGACGCTAAAATTCTATATCCTGAGAACGGAGTTAGGGCAACCACAGAAATCGACTCTGGGGTTGTTCTGGTGGCTTCTGACTGCCATTACTGGCCTGGCATTATTTCCACAGCTCATAGGTCTTTCGTAAAACTTGCAAAAGAGCTATCCCCTAAAATCGTAGTAATTAATGGGGATGCGTTTGATGGTGCGTCAATCTCTCGTCATCCGGCAGGTGGTACATGGCAATCACTTCCATCTGTAAAACAAGAATTAGAGGCGTGTCAGGACAGGTTAGAGGAAATACAAAAAGCTGCTGTAGGAGCTAAGTTACATTTTTGCTACGGAAATCATGATCTCCGTTTTAATGCTAGGCTTCAGCAGCAAGTTGGCGATACATTCAAGGGTGTTATGGGCATGAGTTTAGCTGAACATTTTCCTATGTGGCGATTCTCGATGTCTCTGATGATTAACGGTCACACTATGATTAAGCATCGTTATCACAATGGTGTTCATGCCGTATATAACAACATACTAAAGTCAGGTTGCTCAATGGTCACTGGGCATCTTCACTCATTAAAATGTACGCCCTTCACCAATTATAAAAATACCTTGTATGGCGTGGATACAGGGACACTATCTCCAGTAGATGCTGATGCTTTTACCTATGGGGAAGATAACCCAGTCAACCATAGAAGCGGATGGGCTGCTCTCACATTCCATGAAGGTCGATTGATGCCTCCAGAATTATGTGAAGTTATTGATGAGGAAGAAGGACTTGTTTACTTTAGAGGGCAAGTGATCAAAGTTTAATTACTTTCCACAAGCTCTCTTTTTAGCTGCTTCCAGATCAGACTGGAACCACCATTTAATACACAGGTTATCAACTTGTCTTGTACTTAACGAGCGTATAGCGTCCTGATAGCCACGTTCGTATTCACGTTCTAGTTTGTCCTGTATAGCTAGCGTAATACCTAACAGCATTAGGCTAACTCCTAGTAAAAATAGAATTCTCATAGTAATTTCTTTATATCCTTAATTGTCATTCCAAACGTCTCGTGTATAGCGATAATCATATCTGCGCTAACTGGATACTTTCCTGTTCTAATTTTTGACAGAGTTGGTGTGCTAAATCCTAGTTTAATTGCAAGTTGACGATCATTCTTAACGTCATAAGTCTTTTGTAAATAATCTAACAGTTTCATTGTTTTCCTTGTGTAAGTGCAGGGTCACTACCGAGAGTGTTCCGAAGGAGACAGTAGCCCCTGCTGCTAGCGTTATAAGTCACCTCTAGCTGGACTAAACATTAAAATGGTGCGTCAGATAAATCGTCATCATAAAACTTTTCAGGCTTTGCTTTAGGCTTCTCGTCCTTTAACTTGAACGAGCAGCTCATAAACTTACCGACTTTACTATCCTTTAGCCAAGCACTAACCCAAATTTCGTTACCATCTAAGTCTTTACCGTCACCTTTGTAATCGGGATGCTTATCTGTTTTCTTCTCCTGATTCTTGAACAGTGAGAAAGTGCCTGGTCGTGCCTCGTATTTAGTTTCCATTATTTATCCTTTAGCTTCTTGATTCATTGCTTTTAATGTACTACGACATTTACTGCTTAATTGCGCCCATACTGCCGTTGATGCTGTTACATCATAGGTAGTCTGATCTCGCAAATCCCACGCCTCAAACGCAGCCCATTCATTACCTGCATCGAACTGTGCCTGAATATGATTCGATAACTTGTCCACTAATGCTGCTAAACGAGCGTCTAATGCATCTTTTGCACCATCAGTAGCGGATATAGTCTTTTTCTCTTTTAACGGCTCAGAGGCATCTACAATATCAGACTCGCTGACAGCAAGCGCAAGGCAAAGTAGGTAGCGAGAAATATAGGTCAAACTTCCACCTAGATTTTGGACTGGCTGGCAACCTTTTAATACTGCTGGTTCCATAGGGCAGCAGAACTTAATTGAGCTACCTGTATCTACATCTACCACAAACATATTTGCCATATCTCTATCGAACTGTAGTGAGTAGCAAAGACCGTATACGTCAAATAGGGTGTTAATAGCTGGCAAAAAATCACGCAGCTCAAAATATTTGTAGCCTTGAAACTTATTATGTCCTGACTTCTTGAGTTCCATGTTCTGCAACTCTACACGACATTTTTGTAATTTAGCGTAAACTTTAAAATCTTCCATTTATTTATCTCCTGAATTAATCAAAACTTGAACACACTATCCATAACGCTAAAAGGATTCCAATTATAACTACTTGATGCTCGTCTAACCATTTAATCATTCGTCATTCTCCATTTCGTTAACCATCCAATGTATTTCTTTCGGCGGTAGTGCTAAGGCTCTATAAGCCATCATAAGAACTTCTTGTTCACTTGCTGATAATTCTCTACGCTCAAACTTATCTACCATTAGGCGCAGAACATAAGTCATTTCTGCCATCATCCATTTGTCTATCATGACCACACCCCGCATTTAGATTTGTAATCCATAGCTCGCTCGAATTCAGCAATTCTTTCAGAATCCCACAGATCCATGTCGTTATCAATACGATCACGCTCTATTTGCATATTTTCTTCAGACTCATAATCTTCTGCTGGTCTGCCTAGTAGCGTATCGTCCAAGTCGTTAAGAAAGTCTATATCTAGATTTGGCAGATCAGGCATTTTCTTGTATTCTGTTAAATCCATTTGTTTCCCTTTCGTGGTTAGTTGGTGAAACAGATAGTAGTTCCATCTGTAAACATGGTCAACAACTATTTATTAATAGAAACATAGAAATCAATAGGAATAATTTATAAGCCGAAACATAAAAAGTATGGCAAGCTATCCGTTCATTGGAGGTGACGATGATTAAAAAAATACTAATTTGGCTGTATTTGTCGGTATGTTTTGGTGTATTTTTTGCTGTAACAATCTTTGGTACAGTAGCAATTTTGCAAACAATCTTTGGATAGGAGACTTAAATGAAAGCATTCCCAATACAAAACGCAGCTTTACCTGAAGAAAATCATGGTATGGACTTACGTGATTACTTTGCAGCTAAGGCTATGCAAGCACTAGTAACTGGTCAAATGCACGATGCAGACCATTGGCATTTAGAGGCAATGACAGCTTATGAAATTGCAGATTCAATGATGGAGGCTAGAAAACTATGAGAGACCCAATATGGTTTAAAGAGTTTGAGCGTGAATATAACGAGCGTGAAGATCGCTTAGACGAGATACGTGAGAACACAAGAAAATTTAAGGAACAGATGGCTAAGTCAGAATCCCTCTGGCGTAAGCGTCAAGTAGAGGATAAAGATGAGTGATGTGTTTCAAGAGCTGCCGAAAGAAGGTACTAAAAGGTGGCGAATCTGCATGAATTTCCTCAAGAATCATCCGCTAAGTCCTGAGCAGTTTGTTGAGTCTTACGGAATGATGAATGCTCCTACTTTATCGAATCTCAGATGCGAGTTTGACGAGTTGGTAAGGGAAGGGTTGCTAAAGGAGTTTAAAGGCTCCTACAGCCCTTCTGGACTGCTTAAAACAGGCATCAAGATAGAAGGTGTGGAATACGTTAAACCAAGAGAGCCTAAGCCGTTTACGCCATTATCGAGCAAGTATTTTTTACCTAAAGTTTCACCAAGAGGTCAGGTATTAAGGGACTTCTGCCACATAGGATTAAGCAATGGAGCAAAAGAAGAAACAAGAGACGACTTATCAGTTTTGCACGAAGTTATGTCCAGTCTGCAAGCGTAGTCGGTCGATAATCCAGTTCAAGAATAGTGATATTTGTAAGACTTGCAGGATCAGACAGAAAACGGTATAGTAGGTATGTGCTTGGCAGCGCATTTAACGAGTAAGCCTTAGATGGGACTCTGCTGGTTACTCACCAGTCTGCCAACGATCATAGATCGAGAGTCTCACCTAGGGCTTTTTTTATTGGAAAAAGCTATGCATTATTATCAATTCAATATCGGTGATTACGTAAGTCATACAGCTCATTTAACTAACGATGAGGACTTAACTTACAGAAGATTACTTGACTTATATTATCAAACTGAAAAGTCTTTTGATGTTGCAGACTTACCTAAAGTAGCTAGAAAAGTTAAATCAAATGAAGAAACTGTAATGCTCATTTTGCATGAGTTTTTTGAATTTAATACTAACGATAATAGCTGGCATAACAAACGTGCGGATTCTGAAATCAAGGCTTATCAGAGCAAAGCGGATAGCGCACGTAAAGCGAATCAGATACGATGGGGTTCTGAAAGGCATCTGAAATCAGATACGAATCAGATCCTAAACATTAAACAAGAAACAATAAACAATATAGAAGAACTAAAACCAAAAAAGAAAGTTGAAACAAAAGAAACTCAACTTCCTGATGATTACACACCTAACGATAAGCATTATCAATTAGCCAATGAATTAAATATCAACATAAATCAAGAGCTATTGAAGTTTAGTGATTATCATAAATCTAAAGGTAGTAAGTTTAAAAATTGGGACTATGCTTTAAATACATGGTTAAGAAATGCTGCTGACTTTAAACGTCCTAGCGTAAGTACACCAGTATTCGATGGCAGACTGAGAGGTGCTAAATGAGCATAGAAAACTTACTCAATCGTCTAACGAAAGTGAAGGGTGGTAGAGGTAGGTGGACTGCTTGTTGTCCTTCTCACGAAGATCGTAGTCCTTCTTTAGCGATAAGAGAAACAGAAGATGGTCGTATCCTATTGAAATGCTTTGGTGGTTGTTCTGTACAGGAAATAGTCGGTGCTATCGGTATGGATATAGGTGAGTTATTTCCTAAGACACACGATACACACCATATGCCTAAAGTTAAAAATGCTTTTTACGCAATAGACTTACTTAGGGTTATTGAGTTCGAATCCGTACTAGTATCTGTAGCTGCAAGCAACATAGCTAACGGAGTTAAATTAACTGATAATGACAGATCACGTTTGAGAAAAGCACAGGAACGGATCATAGAGGCAGCGAGGCACATAAGATGACTAGAGATGATATTAATAAAATTATTTTTGATAATGAGCTATTTCACGGTGTTTTAACTGGAATGGGTGTTGTAATGGATATAGAACACCTTGAAAAGTTTGCCAACATAGTCGCAGCAGCAGAGCGTGAAGCGTGTGCGAAGTTAATGGATGATATGGCAGCAAAAGATAATTTATCTAATTATTACAAAGTAGCTGCTAACAAAATTAGAGCAAGGGGACAAGAATGAAAACAAATTTAGAGAGTGTAGCAATACAACTAGATGTTGAGCGTAAAGCTAGACTAGTCAAGTCACAGGATATTGACGTAGAAAAGTATCTTAAAAATAACGATGTAGGTCAGAAGGTTCGTATTGTTTCAGATTGGCTTGATGAGATCACAGAGAACTACATCAATCCACCTATTAACGATAATGCAAAGATGCCCTGGACAAAGACGCAGGATGACTTTAACTTTCGTCTTGGAGAAGTTACGTTATACGCAGGTGGTAACGGTGGAGGTAAGTCGCTGATAACTGGTCAGATTGCTTTGCATTTGATTAAGCAAAAGCGTAAGTGTGTTATAGCGTCATTTGAGATGAAGCCAACTTCTACCATTCACAGGATGCTTAGACAGTTCGCTGGTGAGTTTATTGATGATCCACTTACTAACGATAGAGAGAAGTACATCAAAGGACTAACTCAGAGATTTAACCAGTTTGCAGGAGAGCATTTATACATCTACGATCAGCAGGGTTCGACAACTCCAAACCAGACTATCGCTATGGCTAGATACTGCGCTGTAGAGTTAGGCATCGAGCATATTTTTATTGACTCGTTAATGAAAGTTTGTAATGCTGAGGATAATTTCAACGAGCAAAAATACTTTGTCGATGAGCTAACAGCATTGGCACGAGATCATAATGTACATATTCATTTGATCCACCATATCCGCAAGTTACAGTCTGAGGAAGTTCAGCCTGGTAAGTACGACATTAAAGGTACTGGAGCAATTACGGATCAGGTTGATAACGTATTCTTAATGTGGCGCAATAAGCAGAAAGAGAATCGTAAGCGCAACGGTGAGAAGTACGAGGAGGATTTACCTGACGCTTATCTGATGTGCGAGAAACAGCGCAACGGTGAAGCTCAGGAAATGTACGGACTTTATTACCATCAATCTAGTCAGCAGTTTATAGAGACTTGGGGTGGTGCTACGATGGACTTTGATAACAAAGGTAGATTCCGTGGCTGAGATAATTGATACTGAAAGCGAAGAATACAGACACAAAACTGAAGTCTGGCAGGTATTACGATGGAGAGCGCAGGATAGAAACAAGTCATCAGATTACTTGCAGCTAGTTCGTAAGATGCGAGGAGGTAACGCAGCAGATAAGCTAGAGAAAGATTGCAAAGAGCAATGGGCTAAAGGTGCGAGAGGCTTAAAAGGAGATTGGCGTGAGTAATATAATTCGTATGGTAGAAGAAGCTGGATTCTCACAAGAAGATGACAATATGTTTATTTGCGGAATAGAGCATATACAAAAATTGTTAGAGGCAGAACGTGAGGCGTGTGCTGCTGCTTGTCTTGATCTTGCAAAATGGCACAGCGAAACTGTTATGGCTGCTTTTGAATCTGCTGCTGACGCTATTAAATCTAGGGGTAGCAATGACGTATAAGAGGGTGGACGATAATCAAAGCAAGATCGTCAAAGCATTACGAGCTGAGGGTTGGTCAGTTACACATTTACATTCAGTAGGTAAGGGTTGCCCTGACTTATTGGTTGGATTAAATAAGAACGGTGCTAAGTACAACTTTCTATTAGAGGTGAAAGATGGCAGTAAGTTCTGGAAGTTAACTCCAGATCAGGTTATCTGGCATTACAACTGGCAAGGTCAGGCTGATGTGGTAACTAGTCCAGAGGATGCTATTGCAACAATTAACAATTTACTAAAGAGTGGAAAATGACTGATCCGAATACTGCGATTGATTACATAATTAAACATTCAAAGGAATACGCTAAGGCTAAAGCTGACGTTACCTATTTGTCAGAATTTCGTAAGACAAAGAAAGCTTTATGTTTTCAAAATAGCATGAAGAATACGATGGCAGAGAAGGAGGCTGATGCTTACGCTCATCCAGAGTATCAGGAGGTATTAAAAGGGCTTCAGGAAGCTGTAGAAAGGGCTGAGACGCTACGCTGGATGCTCATAGCGGCTCAGGCTAGGGTAGATGTTTGGCGTTCTCAGGAAGCCTCTAATCGGTTCGTAGATAAATCTACGTTTTAGATTTCATCTTCAAAGTAGTCGTACTCGTCAGCGTACCACTCATCATCATCTTCAGAGTAGTAGTACCAGATACCTTCATCTTCATCGAAAGACCAAGCAGTGCCTTCTTCATCGTACTCAAAACCATCGTCCTCGAACTCAACTTCATCGGACTCAACATAAATAACCATATCGCCAACAGTAATCGTAATCATAAATTTCTCCAAGTAAACACAGCCGCACGCTGTAAAAGAATGCTACCAGATAATTATGACTGCTCAATAAATAGGCATTAACAAAAAGACAATGATATATAGGAACAAAACATTACTTGAGATCGCTAGAGATATACCTTGCCAACATTGCGAGATAGCAGACGGAACAGTTGTAGCTGCTCACTCAAATCAGTTGCGAGATGGAAAAGGACGTGGTATAAAATCACATGATTACCGCATAGCTGCTTTATGTTACGCCTGTCACATGGAACTGGATCAAGGCAAGAATCTAAGTAAACAAGAGCGTATAGAAATGTGGGAAGAAGCGCATAGAAAGACAATTGGATTACTCTTTGATAACGGCAAATTACAGGTGATTAAATGATGAAGAAAACTAAGCAGGAAAAGAAAATAAGTAAGGTGTACAACGAATTCAAAGAAGGCACTTTACACTCCGGCAAAGGTGGCCCAGTAGTTAAGTCTAAGAAGCAAGCATTAGCAATTGCATTAAGTTCTGCGAATGTAGCTAAGAAGAAAGCCAAGAAATGAAAACAGGACTCTATTCTGCAATTCACGCTAAACGTAAGCGCATAGCTGAGGGATCAGGCGAGAAAATGAATAAGCCTGGTACTAAAGGTGCGCCAACTAAAGCAGACTTTAAGTTAGCTGCTAAGACTGCGAAGAAAAAGAAATGAGTGCGGCTTGGACAAAGAAAGCAGGAAAGAATCCTAAAGGTGGACTTAACGAGAAAGGTCGTAAGTCTTACGAGGCTGCGAATCCTGGCTCTGATCTAAAAGCTCCAGTTAAATCAGGTGACAATCCACGTAGAGCAAGTTTTTTAGCTCGTATGGGTAATATGCCTGGTGCTGAGAGAAAACCAAACGGTGAGCCTACTAGACTGCTGTTAAGTCTAAATGCTTGGGGTGCAAGTTCAAAAGCTGATGCAAAAAAGAAAGCAGCAGCAATATCTGAAAGGAATAAAAAGAAATGAAAGGCTTAAAATCTTGTCCTAAGTGTAAGGGTGGTGAGTGCAAAGGCGGTAAGAATTGCATGATGGAAGATAAAGAAGAAAAGAACGGCAAGAAGAACGGAAAGATTGAGATTGAGATTAGCCTTCCAATGCGTGGTTCACGTACAAAGACGAACAAAGCCAGAAAGAAGTAATGCGCTACACATACGGACTAGAGAATATTAAGGTTCGTGATTGGGGAGAAGGAGCTGATGTAAAGGTAGGCTCCTTTTGTTCGATTGCTGATAACGTAACGATCTTTATAGGTGGTAATCACAGGACGGATTGGGTAACTACTTATCCTTTCGGACACATCCACAAAGACGTATTTAATCATCACGGCAAAGGTCATCCGGCTACTAAGGGTGATGTAGTCATAGGTAATGACGTATGGATAGGCTCAGGGTCAACAATATTGTCTGGGGTAACGATTGGAGATGGAGCCGTAATAGCTGCCAACTCTGTGGTCGTAAAGGATATTCCGGCTTATGCAATTGCAGCAGGAAATCCGGCAATAGCTCTGAAGTTCAGGTTCACTCGGAGTCAGATAGAGAGACTGCTAGAAAACCCGTGGTGGGAACTACCAGATAGCCGTATAAACGATTTAATTCCGCTACTTTGTTCTAACGATATAGAGGCTTTAATTGCTTCCAAAAACGCTTAATTTAGGATCAGGTAAAGATTGGCGAAATGAGTGGTTTAACGCTGATATACAGGCTAGAACTAAACCTGATTGGCACGTAGATATTACTCACGTAGAGTTCGGTGAGGTAATTGACACTAGGTTTGGCAAGGTAGAGATAAAGAAGGGAATGTTTAACCAGATAGTTGCTAATGACGTACTGGAGCATATACCTGATCTGGTAACGGCAATGACGAACTGCAAGGACTTGCTAGAAAGTGGTGGCGAGTTCCACATTCAAGTACCGTATGACTTGAGTTTAGGCGCATGGCAGGATCCAACTCACGTAAGAGCATTTAACGAAAACAGCTTTTTATACTATACTGATTGGCACTGGTATCTAGGATGGGAAGATAGATTTACAGTCAAGACAATGGAATTCGGTATATCTGAGTACGGTCAAACGATACAGGATCAAGAGACACTGCTTAGAACGCCAAGAGCAATAGATTTTATTCGAGTAATCTTAACAAAGAGCTAAAAAGCCTGAGAATTAGGATGTTGTATTTGTTTACAGCAAAAAGCGATGGGAATCCTTTCCCTAGTTCTCAGACTTATTAATAATTATGCAAGCTATCGTTATTTGTAGCACAGGAAACATTGGGTTAAACATACTGCTTTTAAGCATAAAGGCGTATTGTCCTAACATACCTGTATATCTATCCAGTAAAAATACTGAGGACGCTGAACTTGTACACACATGGATATACAACGTATCTACAAACTTTGGTGATGCGTATAACGAAGCTATGTCTAAAGCGTTCTACGATGGCTACAAAGAAATCATTATCGCTAACGATGACGTTGTTATAACTCCGACAACTTATCAGAATATGCTATCAGATATAGCATTACTAAAGAATCACACCGATAAACTAGGTTTCGTAGGGGCAAGAAGTGACTATGTACTTTGGGATCAAAATATTCGTTGTAGTATTACTAATGATTCTATCTCTGGGTTAAAATGGGCATCAGAAGATCACATCAAGGAAGTAGGGGTCATTGCGCCTATTTTTGCTTACATCAATAAACAGGCGTTTGACGTAGCAAGATTCCCTAGCACTAATTGGTATTCAGACAACATTATGTGCGATGATCTATCTAAAGCAGGGTTCAGTCATTTTGTAAGCACAGCTTACGTGCATCACGCAGGATCGCAAACTGTAGGAATGAACTACGCAAAGTGCCACGAAGAACCTAGAGCTTGGATAAAAGAAAATAGACCAGATGTGTACGATAAGTATTACGCATGACACCAGAAAGGTAATGCAAAAATGGAAACAGATTACTCCAGTAAAATAGAGGAAGATGCACGAATAGCTAACCTTACTAACATGGGTAAAGGCAGACCTAAAGGTGCGGTCAATAAGTCAACATCTATCGTTAAGGAAGCTATTGCAAAGCTACTAGAACGCAACGTAGATAAGATGGATGGTTGGCTAGAGCAGGTAGCTAAGGACGATCCTTATAAGGCTTTAGACCTAATGAATAAGCTGTGTGAGTACCACGTACCTAAGCTGGCTAGGTCAGAGATCACAGGTGCAGACGGTGGCGCAGTAGAGATTGAATCAAATATAACGATAAACCTAGTAAGACCAAATGCAGGTTGATTTTCCAGAGAAGCTAGGATTCTTATTTGAGCCTAGTAGATACAAAGTTGCTTATGGTGGTAGGGGATCAGCTAAGTCTTGGTCTTTTGCTAGGGCTTTATTAGTTAAGGGTAAAGCTAAGAAGCACAGAATATTATGCGCTCGTGAGGTGCAGAAGTCTATTAAGGATTCAGTTCACAAGCTGCTATCAGACCAGATACAGGCTATGGGTATGGGTGACTTCTACGAGGTTATTGAGAACGCCATTAGAGGAAAGAACGGAACTGAGTTTGCTTTTGCTGGATTGGCTTCTCATACGGTAGAGTCGATTAAGTCTTTTGAGGGTGTTGATATTGTATGGGTAGAGGAAGCTCAGGTTGTTTCAAAGCGTTCTTGGGATGTTCTAATTCCTACGATCAGGAAAGATAATTCTGAGATTTGGGTTAGCTACAATCCATCTTTGGATACTGATGAAACTCATCAAAGATTTGCAATAAATCCACCACCAGATGCTTTAATTGCAAAAGTTAATTGGAATGACAATCCCTGGTTTCCTGAAGTTCTTGAAAAGGAAAGATTGCATTGTGCATTAACTAATCCTAAAGATTACGCAAATATATGGGATGGTGAGTGCAAACCTGCTGTTTCAGGTGCTATTTACTATGACGAAATATCCTCATCATTAGAAGAAGGTCGTATTTGTAATGTTCCTTACGATCCAATGCTAAAGGTTCATATTGTGTTTGACTTGGGTTGGAATGACGCAATGGCTATAAGTTTGGTGCAAAAACACGCTTCTGAGATTAGGTTAATTGAATATTACGAGGATAGCCATAAGACATTAGACCACTATTCCTCATGGCTAAAAGAAAAGAATATGAACTGGGGCAAGATGTATTTGCCTCACGATGGAAGAACTAAGGACTACAAAACAGGCAAATCAACCGAAGAAATAATGCAAGCATTTGGCTGGGATGTTGCAATTACGCCAAGTATGAGTGTTGAGGATGGAATAAGACTTACACGCATGACGTTCAATCGTATATATTTTGATAAGAATAATTGCGAAAAATTGATACAATGCGCTAAACGGTATAGGCGGTCGATTAATCAGCAAACACAAGAGCCTGGTGCGCCATTGCATGACGAATGGAGTCATGGAGCAGACAATTTGCGCTATACGTGCATAAATGCAGAGGCAATGAGTAACGATGATTGGGGAAATTCGTTTTCAATAAGCACTAAATGGGTTGTATAATAAGCAAAATATCCGCATAGGGTTTAGCTATGGATTCAGGACAAGTAAAAGGTATTTTAGAGAACGAGATTGATAACTCAATCGGCTTTATTGACTCTGAAACTACTGACGAACGCACTAAAGCACTACAGTATTACTTACGTGAACCTTACGGTAACGAGGTTGAAGGTCGCTCACAGATCGTAACAGGCGAGGTGGCTGAAGCTGTAGATGGCGCATTGCCACAGCTCCTACGTGTCTTTACGACTACTGAGGATATAGTTTACTTTGAACCTAAGTCACCTAATGACGAGGAAACAGCCAAGCAAGCTACTGAATACTGTAACTGGGTGTTCTATCGTGAGAATGACGGTCTGCTGATTCTACATAACTGGTTTAAGGATGCGCTCCTGCAAAAGACAGGCATTGTTAAGTCTTACTGGGATTCACAAGAAGATGTAGTCAAAGAAAAGTACAAGAACCTAACAGAAGAAGAACTCGCCTTATTGCTATCTGACGAGACGATGGAAGTCGTGCGTCAGAAGGTAGAGATGGTCGAGGCTGGAGTTGACGAGATGGGTATGCCGATTATGGCTCCGTCTTACTCTGTAACGGTCAAGAAGGTTAAGAAGTCTGGTCAGGTCAAGATTGAGAACGTGCCTCCAGAGGAGTTCTTGATCTCTAAGTCAGCCAAGACTATTGATGACTCTCCGTTCGTAGCTCACAGACGTTTAATGCCTCGTAGTGATTTAATCGCTATGGGTTATAGCAAAGACGTAGTTGATAGTCTGCCAACGTATGACGATCTAACCTATAGTCCTGAGCGTATCGCACGATTTAACCAAGACGAGCAGCCAGATTCATCGCCAAGCCTAGACTTCTCGATGCAGGTGCTTGAGGTATACGAGTGCTATATACGTATTGACGAGGACGAGGACGGTATTGCTGAGTTACGCAGGATTGTTTACTGTGGCTCTGAGATTCTGGATGACGAAGAAACGGACGTTATTCCGTTCCATTCAATCTGTCCAATCCCAATCCCGCACAAATTTTTTGGGCAGTCATTAGCTGACAGAACAATGGACATTCAGTTAATCAAGTCCACGTTAATGCGTCAGACTTTGGATAACTTGTATCTAACGAATAATGCTCGTGTTGGTGTCGTGGACGGCCAAGTGAACCTGGACGACATGCTTAACGCTACGCCTGGTGGCATTATCCGAGTTAAGAATCCTAATGCTCTGATACCGTTACAAGTGCCTTCAGTTACAGGTCAGGCGTTCCCAATGTTTGAGTATTTGGACGGTGTAGCAGCCAAGCGTACAGGCGTTACAGACGCATCAGCAGGTTTAGACCCAGATATATTGTCTAACGTCACAGCAACGGCTGTAGCGGCTATGATGAAGTCTAATTCTGGTAAATTGGAGTTGATCGCTCGTGTGTTTGCTGATACTGGCGTTAAGTCTCTGTTCAGAGGTATCTTGCATTTATTGGGCAAGTATCAGGACAAGGCAAAGCTAGTCCGTATGCGTGGCAAGTACGTACAGTACGATCCTAGAACTTGGGCGAATGAATACGACATTAGCATTAACGTAGGTCTTGGTTCTGGTGACAGAGATCAGAAGTTAGCAATGTTGCAGATGATTCTGGCTAAACAAGAACAGATATTGCAGCAGTTCGGCCCATCTAATCCGCTAGTATCGGTAGGACAGTATCGCACCACGTTAGCAAAGTTTATTGAGTCGGCAGGGTTTAAAGATGCAAACGCATTTCTTAACGAAATTACTCCTGAACAAGATGCTGCTCTTGCACAGCCTCAACCCCCTTCTCCCGATGCACAGGCAGAGGTTGCTCAGATGCTTGCGAACGTTGAAAGAGAGAAGATCGCTGCGAAGGCGCAGATCGACAATGAGAAGCTAAAATTAAAGCAGCAGGAACTAGAAGCTCAATATACCCAAAAGGGCTTAGAGATGGCTATGAAGAATCAGCAGCAACAGGCTGATATTAAGATTAAAGAAGCACAGTTAGCTGTTCAGCAGTTACAGGCAATTCTAACGATGGATATGGCAGACGAGCAAATGCGTCAGAAGCAAGCTGAGATCGTCTTGAAAGCGATTAAGGAACTAGGGAGTCTTACATCATAATGGATGATTGGCTAAAATCACTTACGAATTCTTTGGTTGGTATGGGAATTAAAGGCTATGGTGCTATTGCAGACCGTAGCTCTATGCCATCTAACAAAAGATTGTATTTAGAGACATTCGCTGATGAGCAAAGAACTCCAATTACTGAGAAAAGTTTTACTGATGCAGAATTAAAAAGTATTGGCGAAATAGTAAGAGCAAAGCAGATGGCTAATCCTTCTGCAAATACAGGATATATCCAGTATAAAGATTATGCTCAGTTCATACCAAAAGAGCAATTATCTACGCAGATGGGTGTAGGAGCTGGTGCTAAAAATCCGTATGAAAACATAAGAACCACATTAGGTCAGTTTAATTATGTGGTAGATCCAAAGACAGGTAATGTTTCGGTTAAAGATGTTTATGACTTTAATCCAATGAAAAATAAAGCATACCAAGCTCAAACTCGTGGAGATTATGTTGTTAATGCTTTAGATCCATTAACGATAGCAAGAATGTACGGTGAGTCGCAAATGGCAGAAGGTTCTGGCAAAGGGCGGCAAGTTCAAATACAAATACCTGGATTGCTTGGACGATGAACGGATTACTGGACGATATAATTAAGCAAGGGATTCAGTCTTACGGTGCAAGATATGCTGAGTCTGCTTCTGATCCTTTGACGATGAAGGGTAAAGGATATTATGGAGCTTTGCCGTCTATTGAAGGTGGCTTCTCTACTGAGATATCATCTACTGATGAGCAAGGCAGAAGTTATCCATTGCTTTCGCCAAACTTGACGCAAGAACAGATAAATATGCTTTTACAAGGTGTTGCACCTACTAACGATATATATAATCAAGCAGAATCATGGGCTAATTATCGTAGGTCTGCTGGCATGGATACATTTGCCACACCAACAGAATTAAGAATACCGCCTGATTTTTTCTCTAGAATGATAGGTAACAGATGAGTAAAGCAGATTGGGCAGCTCGAATACTTCAAGATGAGCGATTCATTGAGGTAATGAACGAGTTAAAAGAGTTAGAAATACAGAAGTTTAGAAGTACAGATTACAGCGACATGGAACTACGTGAACAAGCGTATCTACGCCTCCGAGTTCTAGAGGATATAGAAGGTTATATTCAAGGGCTTACTAACCAGAAGCTCATTGACGCAAAAAGATGGAAGATTTTGTAGTCCGTATAGGGCGGTTCCCTATATAATTATGGAAATGAAAACATGAGCGATACTGAAAGCACCACTCCAGAGGGAAGTGCGCAGTTAGATGTAAATGGTGCAGCTAACGCTATTTTGGGATTAATGGGTAATGATGACGGCTCCGAACAAGGACAACCGGAACAGCGCACAGAATCCAACGATAGCGATGCCGAATCAGAGGAATACGAGGAATCGGAAGAATCTGAGGTAGAACAAGAAGAAGCTGATGAGCCAGAGGAACATCAAACATTCCGAGTGAAAGCTGCGGGAGAAGAACGTGATGTAACCCTTGATGAGCTTATTAAGTCGTATCAACTTGGCACTGATTATACAAAGAAATCGCAAGCTGTAGCTGAAGAACGTAAGGCAGTTGAAGCTGAACGCCATGCAGTTCAAGAAGCGAAGCAACTCCGAGATACTTATGCGGAGAGGTTGCAGTATATCGAGCAAGCCTTGATGCAGCCTCAAGAAACAGAGAATCTAGAATACCTGAAAGAGACTGATCCTATTGGATACGCTGTTAAGGTTGCAGAGATGTCTCAGAGGGAAAAGCAGTTAGCGCAGGTTCGTGCTGAAAGAGAGCATATAGCTCAACAGCAGGAATATGACAGACAGAATCAGTTACGTGCAAAGGTTGCACAGGAAGCTGAGAAGTTAGTTAGTGCGTTACCTGATTATGCTGATCCTGTTAAGGGTGAAGTGATCCGTAAAGAGATACGCAGCTACGGTAAACAGGCTGGATTCTCGGATGATGAACTAGCGAATGTATTTGATTCTCGTGCTGTATTAACGCTATATAAAGCTATGCAGTACGATAAATTAAAAGCATCGCAACCAGCTATTGCTAAGAAGGTGAATGAAGCTCCAAAGGCAATGAAGCCTGGAGTATCAAACCCAAGAGATAGCAATGCTGAGGATATTAAAAAACTGAAGGCTAGGGTACGTCAAACTGGAACAGTTAGAGATGCCGCAGCCGCTTTTGAACGATTCTTATAAGGAATAATCATGCCTACATATCAAACATTTACCGCTATCGGTATGCGTGAAGATTTATCTGACGTTATCTATAACATCAGCCCAACAGATACACCAATTATGTCCTCTATCGGTAAGACTAGCGCAACTGCTGTTTACCATGAGTGGCAGACTGACAGCTTGGCAGCAGCTACTACTGCTAACGCTGCGGTTGAAGGTGCAGACGCAACTTCTATTACTGCATCACCAACGACTCGTGTAGGTAACTACACACAGATCGTACAAAAGACTGTACAAGTTTCTGGTACTTTGGAAAAAGTAAACAAAGCAGGGCGTTCCTCAGAAAAAGCTTATCAACTTGCTAAAGCATCGAGCGAGCTAAAGAGAGACCTAGAGACAATCATCACTGCTAATCAAGGTAAGTCAGCAGGTACATCAACAGTAGCTCGCACAATGGGTTCATTGTTGTCATGGATCAAAACCAACAGCTCACAAGGCAGTGGCGGTTCTGCTCCAGCAACTTCGGGTACATCTACCCGTACCGATGGTACACAGCGTACTGCTACTGAAGCATTGTTGAAAACTGTTGTTGCATCGATTTTCGATCAAGGCGGTTCACCAAAAGCTGTATTCGTTGGTTCTGCTGGTAAACAGAAGATGTCAACCTTTGCAGGTATCGCTGTAAATCGTTATCAGATCACCAAGCCTGAAGCTGGCGTTATCATCGGTGCTGCTGATATTTATCAGTCCGACTTTGGTCAATTGTCTATCGTTCCAGATCGCTTCATGCGCTCACGTGATATGTTGATTCTTGATCCTGAGTACGCAGCAATGGCTTACTTACGTCCATTTATGACTAATGAGCTTGCTAAGAGTGGTGACTCGATGAAGACACAGATCCTAGCTGAGGTAACACTAGAGGTAAAAAATGAGGCAGCGCACGGTATCGTTGCTGACTTAGACTTCTCGCTGTAATTTGAATAGCCCTCTGCCTAACGGTAGGGGGCTTTTTTGAGGGATTAATGGAAAACTTTCGTACTCAGACGGTTCATGCGGACGGTGATGGCGGCATTATCATCGAAACTAATCAAGATATATCTGACATCCTAGAGCGCAATAAAGTGCTTCAGGAAGTTGACAAGGCTAGGACAGGAGCAACCGAAGATTTACATTTAATAGGCTCAATACCTTTTACGGCTATTGATAAGCTAAATCAAATGGGAATCATGCGTGGATTTGCGATAATGGACGAGGTAGCTTTTAAGAAGTGGCTCAACCATCCTGAACAAGCACCGTTAAAGATATATCGAGGAACAGTATGAGAGTTGGCGTTTGTATTCCATGTAGAGACGAAGTACATACAGGTTTTGCGTTTGATTTTGCTAGGATGGCTGCACATGATGCGTCTGTTCGATGCAAGGACGGTAAGGGCGGTCTAAGCCTCTATACGATGCCTGGAACGCTTATATTCGATCAGCGTGAGAAGTTAGCTCAGGTAGCATTAAAAGAGGGCTGTGACGCTGTTTTATACATTGATAGCGATATGCGTTTCCCTCCTGATCTGATAACGATTATGTTATCTCGTGAGGTTGGAATCGTAGGTGTCAATGCCGTCACTAGACGTAAACCATGTATGCCAACGGCTAAACTACTAGTTAAGTCAGAGGATGAGAAAGGTATTCGCCATCATTGGTCTAATGTCGATTCTCGTGGTAAGGAAGGTATTGAGAAGATTACTGCTGTTGGTTTTGGGGCGGTAATGATTCGTAGGGAAGTGTTTGAGAAGGTTCCTCAGCCGTGGTTTGATGCGGGATGGGGGCCTACTGGTGTGGTAGGTGAGGATGTTCACTTTTGTGTTAAGGCTGGTGATAATGGCTTTGATACTTGGGTGGATCACGAGCTTTCTATGCACATCAAACACGTAGGTACGTATGAGTACGGTTGGGACGATTTCGAGCAACTAGAGGAATAATATGGCTTTTACGACATATAGTGACTTAAAGACTACGATTGCTAGTTACTTAGCTCGTAGTGATTTAACAGCTATGATTCCTACGTTCATCCAGTTGGCTGAATTACGTCTGCGTAGAGAACTCAGAACTCGTCAGATGTTGGTTGTAGCTACAGCAAATACGACAGGTGGAGACTCTACCGTAGGATTACCTACTGACTTCCTAGAGATGCGTGATATTCACGTTAATACGAATCCTATAACGACACTATCCTACAGTGCGCCTAACTCGTTCTATAACTCTTATAGGGTTACAGAATCAGGTAAGCCTACTGACTACACTGTGTTAGCTACAGAGCTTCAATTGTCTCCTATTCCTGACAGCACTTATCAGCTACAAATGCTCTACTACGCACAACCGTACTTCTTGAGCGACTCGAATCAAGGCAATGTATTCTTAACTAACTTCCCTGATGCGTTGCTTTATGCTTCTTTAGGTGAGGCAGAACCGTATCTAATGAATGATGCAAGATTACAGACTTGGGCTAGTTTGTACGATAGAGCAATATCATCAATAACGATAGCAGACCAGAGTAGTGAGTACAGTGGTCAGCCAATGTCAATGAACTATAACGTGAGGTAACAATTATGGCAGAGATGTCAAATTTTTTAGAAAATGCTCTGATTAACGCTACCTTGCGTAATACGAGCTACACAAGTCCTGCTGCTGTTTACGTAGGTCTTTATACATCTGATCCTACTGATGCTAATACTGGCACTGAAGTATCTGGTGGTTCTTATACACGTACTGCGGTAACGATGGGTGCGCCTAGTAACGGTGTATCTACGAATACTGCTGCTGTAGAGTTTCCACAGGCTTCTGGCTCATGGGGTACAGTTGGCTGGATCGGTATTCTTGATGCTTCTTCTAGCGGTAACTTGCTTTACCACACAGCATTAGACACATCTAAAACTATTTCTTCTGGAGATATCTTTAAGATAGCTATTGGCGGTCTTAGCGTAACTCTGGCGTAAGGGGTAAATAATGGCACTAGTTGTCGCAGATCGTGTCAAGGAAACATCTACCACTGCTGGCACTGGTACTCTAACGCTTGCTGGTGCTAGTGCTGGGTTTCAATCCTTTGCTGTAATTGGTAATGGCAATACTACCTACTATTCTATTGTTGATAGCACTGCTGGAACATGGGAAGTAGGTATTGGTACGTACACATCTTCAGGTACTACTTTATCTCGTGATACGGTATTAGCTAACAGTTCTGGCACTACTTCACCTATATCGTTTGCAAGCAATAGCAAGGACGTATTTGCTACGTATCCTGCCGCCAAGTCGGTTCATGAGGACGCTACAAATACTGCGTATGCTGAACAGGTTGGTGCTTCTAACGGTATCGTAATTAACAAACTCACTGTAGCTACAAGTTACTCAATTCCTAGCGGATATTCAGCTATGAGTGCTGGCCCTATTACGATTAACGGTGGTGTAAGCGTAACTGTTCCTAGTGGGTCTAAGTGGGTGGTATTTTAGATGTTTGGTTTATCGGCATACTCACAAGCTCCGTATTCGTCATTAGGTGAAGCTGGGAATGTCGTATTAGCTACTGCTGCGGTAGATGCTTTTGCCACAGTAACGGCAACCGCTTTTGCGGTATATAACGGTGCAGGAAGCATTAACGGCTCTGCTACTGTTTCTGCTGTAGGCATTAGGATTCAGACTGCTACAGGCTCTATAGATGCAACTGCGGTGGTAACTGCGGCAGGTGGCATTATTTATAGTGCTACTGGCTCAATAATTGGTACTGCTACGGTAACGGCTAACGGTGGCTTAATAATACTTGCTACTGCTGCTGTAGATGGTACGGCAACGGTTACGGCAGAGGCTACTAGAACATTATTCTTTACTGGTGCTATTAACGGCACTGCTACTGTTACGGCTGACGGTATCAGGATTCAGGTAGGAACTGCTGCTATTGATGGGACAGCTACGGTAACATCAAGTAGCGAAGTTGATTATAGTGGTAACGCTTCAGTTGATGCACTAGCAGAGGTTTCATGTTTAGCGATTGCTGTATGGAACGCCATAGCTGACATAGAAGGAAATGCTGAATTATCTGCTGACGGTCAAGTAATTGGTGACGAGTGGGATAACGTAACAGAACAATCTAATACTTGGACTATCGTTCCTGAAGGTGAGAACACTTGGACGGTAGTTTCATCGCAATCTGATACTTGGACAAGGCAATAAAGATGGCTAAACAACGCATAATATTCGGTGAATGGCTACCAGATCAGCCTGGCGTTACAGGTGCTTTAACAGGCGCAGTTAACTGTTATCCAGTTACTAACGGATATGCTCCTATTCTTGACGAAGTTGAGTATTCTGACGATGCTAATGCTGATTTATTGACGTGTTTTGCAGGTAAAACGGCAGGAACGGTATCATTATTTGGTGCTTCAGCTAGTAATCTGTACAAGTTTACGCCTGGTACTCGTGCAATGGCTCCATTAACCACTACTGGTTATACTAATATTGAGTATTGGGACGCAGTTCAGTATGGCGAGAAGATGATTATGGCTAACGGTGACAGCAAATTGCAGTCATACACGCTAAATGTATCTACTTATGCGGGTGATTTGGCTGCTGCTGCCCCTACTGCTAAGTATGTAACGGTAGTTAAGGACTTTGTAGTCGCTGCTAACGTAGCTGGCGAAGAAAATAAGGTCTATTGGTCTGACATTAACGATGAAACAGACTGGACTCCTGGTCTTGCTAGTCAATCTGACTCTCAAGTCATGCCTGACGGTGGTGATATCACAGGTTTGGCTGGTGGCGAATACGGATTAGTGTTCTTAGAACGTGCTATCTACCGTATGTCTTATGCGGGTAGTCCGTATTTCTTCCAGTTTGACGCTATTAACCGTACTTTAGGCTGTATCTCTGCCGGATCAATCATTAACTTTGCAGGATTAACGTATTTCCTAGCGGACGATGGTTTTTACGTGTGTGATGGTCAGACAACCAAAGGAATCGGTACAGAAAAAATAGATCGTTGGTTCTTTGATAATGCAAACTTGACAGCCGTTAAGCTAGGTATGTCAGCCGCAGTAGATACAGAGAAAAGATTGATTGTTTGGTTATTCCCTGCACAGAACGGTGACAATTTACTACTGATTTATAACATCTCGCTAAACAAATGGTCGTATGCAGAGACTACTGCTGACAGTGTATCGTTTGCTCTAACGCCATCTGTAACGCTAGAAGGTTTGGACGCATTTAGCGCAAGCATAGACTCACTAGGCATCTCTTTGGATGATCGTCAGTGGGTTGGTGGTCTATTGTTATTGTCTGCAACGAGAGGCCCTAATATCGTAACCTTTAGCGGTCAATACAAACAGGCTGCATTAACGTCAGGTGACATAGATGTGGGTCATTCAGTCATTACGTTAGGCAGACCGATTGTGGACGCTGGTAGCGGCTCTGTAGCGGTCGCAAGTCGTGAGCTGTTAAATGATGCCATTACGTTCGGTGATGCGTCTGTAGCCGATTCTGAGGGTCGCTGTGGGCTACGTTCTGCTGGTAGGTATCACAGGGTTCAAACTAACCCTAGTGGCACATGGAAAACTGCTGTAGCGGTTGAGATTGATATTAGTGGTCAGGGTACTCGATGACGAGAACAGTACAGTTTCAGACGTTGCCACCTTTTGGTGGAGATCAGCGACAGGTTGCTGAGGTCGTTCGTGGCGTTATGGACGGCAAGACGAATAATACTGGTACGGTTACTTTAGCCACAGGTAATGTGACTACAACGACTATATACGACAGCCGTATAGGCAAAGAGAGCTTGATATTCTTGGTTCCTATAAGTAATGCTGCTGAAGCTGATGCGGCTCCTTATGGTGCGTTTCAGGATACTACAGATCAGACTGCTGCTAATACGACTACTGCTTACGCAATAACATTAAACACCACTGACTATTCTAACGGAGTATATCTATCGAATAGCTCAAGAATGAACGTCAGAAATTATGGCATATATAACATTCAGTTTTCTATTCAGTTTAAGAATTCACATAACGATTCTGAAGAAGTAGATGTATGGTTTAGAAAAAATGGAACAGATATAGCTGGGTCAAATAGTCGTTTTGGATTAACGACTCGTAAAAGTGCTGGCGATCCTAGCCACATGATTGCAGCAATTAATTTCTTTTTAGAATTGCAAGCCAATGATTATGTTGAGATAATGTGGCGTGTTTCTAATACTGGCGTATCTATTGAGCATTATGGAACTAGCACAAGTCCTACAAGACCATCCGTACCTAGCGTTATAGCGACAATGCAATATATAGCTCCATCAGCTACAAGTAACATATACGTTTCTTCACAAACTCAAGGGAGTGCTACTTTGACGCATTGGTCTAATAACACAGCAGATAAGACATACGGCTACATTGTGGTGGGCTAATGGAATTTAGACATATACCAGTAGCAGATATTCGGAAATGGTGGGCATCAATTAAAGCACCATTGGACAAAATTAAAGGGTATAGCCCAGAGGATTGGATAGTAGAAGATGTCTATGCAGATTTAATATCTAATAGATCACTTCTATGGGTAGTTTTGAAGGAGCAGAGGTTCGGTGGCTTCTTCATATTGCAGCCATCTGGACTACATCTACACGTTTGGGCGGCTTGGACGTTAGAAAATGATTATCAAATGGTTGAAGATGGGCTAAAATACATAAAAGGCTTGGCAAGTCAAGCTAATGCAAAATATGTAACTTTTAGTAGCCATCGACAAGGTTGGCAACGTAGGGCTAAGAAGCTCGGCTTCAAGCCTAAACAATGGATTTGCGAGGTGTAATATGGGTGGAGGCGGAGGCGGAAGCACTACGACTAGCGGGATAGATCCAAGCATCAAGCCGTATGTTGAATATGGTCTTGAGGAAGCTAAACGTCAATATCAAACACCTGGCGCAGCGTTCTTTCCTGGTCAGACTTATGTCTCTCCTAGTGAGGCTACTCAGGCTGCATTACAGGCTGCTCAAACTAGAGCTATGTCAGGCTCTCCAATTCAGCAAGCAGCGCAGCAAGAATATCTATCCACAGTTCAAGGTAGAGGCGTTAATCCATTCCTAGAGGGTGCGTTAGCAGGAACTACTCGTCAGGCTCAAGAGGCTTATACGCAAGGCGTACAAGGTTTACAGTCTAAGGCTTCATCAATGGGTCGTTATGGCTCTAATGCTATGGGTCAGCAAGTAGGTCAGGCTCAAGACATATTCGGTCGTAACCTAGCTGAGAGCGCAGGAAGTCTAGCGTATCAATCGGCTGAAGCAGAACGCAATCGTCAAATGCAAGCTGTTGCTAATGCTCCTGCTTATGCTCAAGCTGATTACATGGACATTCAGAAGCTACTAACGGCAGGTCAAGGTCAAGAGTCGTATCAGCAGAAAGCTCTGCAAGACGCTATCAATCGTTACAACTACGAACAAACACTGCCACAGCAGAAGCTACAACAATTCACGAATCTATTCACTAGTGTACCTTCTGGTGGTACTAGTACGACTACACAATCAGGGGGCAAATAATGGGCGATCCGGTAATTACTCCTCAGTTATTAGCTGCTGGTGGTGCTGCTATTGGTGCATTAAGTAAGCCTAGAAATCCGCTGCAAGGTGCGTTATTGGGTGGTATCGCAGGTTATTCAGGTGGTACTGCTTTAGGATTGGGTGCGCCTACTGCTACCACTGCTGCATCTGCTGCTGCCCCAGTGACTTCTGCTACGAATACAGCACTTACTAATCAAATAGCTTTAAATCCTGCTGCGTCTTATGGCGGTGGCAATATATTAAATGCCGCTAATGCTGCCAACACAGCTAATGCTACTAATTTTAATGCACTAAATGCTTCTGGATTAAGTTTTGGTGGAAGATCACCAATTGATCCTGCTATGCTTAACACTACAGGCGTTACAAATGCAGCTCCATCATTTGCTGAAAAAATAGGTATGGCAGGCAAGTCTGCGTATGCTCATCCTGGTGAATCATTAACAGCGTTGAGTGCAACTAATAGTTTATTGCAGCCAGAGCCGCTACAACAATCTGCCCCAGTTAATGTACAAGCAGGTCGTGGAGTTAAGCCTTACGATTTTGTTGCAGCAATGGATCCATACAGACCGTCTGTAATTGGTAGCCCACAGATTTCACTATTAGGGTGATATATGGCATTAGAAGATTTAACACCGTTCGGAACTTTACCTACTGCATATCAAGGTCTGTTAAGCACAGAGGATACTGCTGCACTGCAAAAGAGAGCGCAGATACAAGGTTTACTAGGTGCTGGATTAGCATTAGCTAAAGGAATGAGTTCTTATGGCGCACCACGTTCAGCATTGCAAAACATTATCGGTGCAGTAGCAGGTGGATTTGAAGGTGCTGGTGGTGCTTACGAAGGCGGTATTAAGCAAATTGGTACAGCTCAACAAATGCAGCAATTAAAGCTACAAAGAGACCAAGCTGCTGCTCAAGCCGAGGCAGTAAGACAATTATTGCAAGATCCTACTATTGCTAGTGATCCTGCTGCCGTAGCTTACATTCGTGCTAATCCAGTTGAAGCTGTAAAAGAAATATCACAGCGCAGAATGAGAGAAGGTGAGTTAGCTAAGTTACGTCAAAATCGTACTGGTGGCGTTACTCAAGCAGGATCAATGACTGCTGAAATAGATGCCCAAATACAATCTTTAAGAGATAACGCACAAATAGCTGCATCACAAGGTAAAGCAGACCAAGCTAGTCAGTACATAACGGCTGCTAATAACCTAACGAAAGAAAAGCAGAACATTGCTGCTGCTAACTTTGACTTTGCAGGTCTTAAAGAGTCTGTTCCTGAAAACCTTAGAAGTAATGTTGATTTCTTAGCTAAACAAGCTAGAGACGGTGTTATTGGCGGTGATAAGGTATTTGAAGGAATACAAAACATACAGACAGCAGCTAGAGAATCAGCTAAAGGTAATTTGCTTGGTAATGAAGCAGCGAGAGATTATGCACTGACTCAATTTGGTACTGCTGACATAACAAAACTAACTCAGCAACAACGAGATAATGCTTTACGTTATTCTCAAGCTGCTAATGAAGCAGATAGAGTTAAGATTGCTAATGATGCAATTAAGCTGAAGTTTGAAACTGGTCAAGCAGGTGGTGTTCCTGTTGGTAGATCATCTTTATTGGGTGGCAATCAGCCTCAGCCTGTAATTCAACAGGCACCAGCTCCAGTATCTACTATTGTTGCCACTACGACACCTGCTGCTGTAACTACTCAAAGAGCTACTACTACTCCTAAAGTAACTGCTGCACAAACAACTCCAGCAACGACTAAAGAGGTTATTCCTTTAATTGAAAAGCCGGATAATGTTGTACCAGTACAGCAAAAACAAAAACTAATTCAATCTCAGCCAGCAACTATTTCTTTAGCTAATTACTCTCTTGATAATATATCTCAACAGAAAAAAGCGGCTGAGGAATTATTAAATAATCCTAAATATATTAAAGCATTAACATCAAGTAATTTAGTTGGTGGATATATCACTGAAAAACTTGCAGAGAGACCTGGAAATACTGCCTTTGATGCAAATAACTTATTAAAGAATTTGCAAACAAGATCATTTGTATCTGAGATACAAAGAATGAGGGCAGCATCACCTACTGGTGGAGCTGTTGGTTCTGTTACTGAAAAAGAAATGGAAGGTTTGTCTAATATTGGTGCTGCAATTAAAGCAGGTATGTCTGAAAAAGAACTTACAACACAATTAAAAAAATACATAACCAATGCTGATCGTGCGTTAAAGACAATCCCTAATGAATATTCTAAAACTTATCGTTATCAAGGTGAGTTCGATCAATATTTAAATCCTAACGCAAGTCCTGCGGCTCCTGCTGCGGCTCCTACTGGTGGCGTAAGAAAATATAATCCTGCGACAGGGAGAATTGAATAATGCCTAAAATTATTGAGGTTCCTGGTCATGGCAATATTGAGTTTCCTGACTCGATGAGCGATGCTCAAATATCTCAGGCTATTCAAACTAACATATTGAAACAACCAGCACCTAAATTAAGTGCTGGTGATGTAGCTACGCAAGCAATTTCAAATTTACCTGAGTCATTTGGTAACTTAGTTGGTGGCTTATACCAAGCTGTTACAAGTCCATTGCAAACAGGTAAAGCAGTATTAGATGTTGCTGCTGGTGGCTTACAGAATATCCTTCCTGAGAGCTTGGTTCAAGCTGTTGGTGAGGATAAAGCATCTCGTGAAGCTGCAAATAAAGTAGGTCAAATGTATGTTGAACGCTACGGTGGAGTAGAAAATGCTAAACGTACTATTGCTACTGATCCTGCTGGCTTCATGGCTGACGTATCTACTGCTCTTACTGGCGTTGGTGGTGTTGTACCAAAAGCAGGTAAATTAGCTGCTACTGTTGATCCTTTATCGTTAGCTGTAAAAGGCACTGGTGCTGTTGTATCTGGTGGGGCTAAGTTAGCTAAACAAGGCTTAGGCGTATCAACTGGCGCAGGTACAGAAGCTATCAGTCAGGCATATAAAGCTGGTCGTGCAGGTGGTCAAGCAGCTCAAGAATTTAAACAAAATATTCGTGGTGAAGTACCTATAACGGACGTTTTGGATGTTGCTAAACAAAACCTAGCAGACATGAACGCAGCTAAACAGGCTGAATATCGTTCTGGAATGGTTAATATTAAAGGCGATAAGACTGTATTAGACTTTGCAGGTATTGATAAGTCTTTGGTTAATGCTCAGAATCGTACTGTCTATAAAGGCAAGGTAATTAACCAGAAGGCTGCTGACGATGTAGCTGAAGTTAGACGTATTGTGGATGATTGGAAGCGTGAAAATCCTGCTGAATATCATACTCCTGAAGGTATGGATGCGCTAAAGAAGCGTGTTGGTGACGTTCTTGAGGGTATTCCTTACGAGCAGAAAAACGCTCGTGCTGCTGTTGGTAACGTATATAACTCCATTAAGTCAGAGATTTCTAAGCAAGCTCCAACGTATTCACGAGTAATGAAGAATTATTCTGACTCGACTGAGCAGATTCGTGAGATTGAGCGTGCATTATCGTTAGGTAATAAGGCTTCTGCTGATACTGGAGTTAGAAAACTACAGTCTTTGATGCGTAACAACGTAAATACGAACTACGGTCAAAGAAAGCAGTTAGCAGAGCAATTAACGCAAGCAGGTGGTCGTGACATTATGCCAGCACTAGCAGGTCAAGCATTGAGTGAGATGACTCCTAGAGGGCTACAAAGAGCTACAGCGATACCTACAAGTTTAGGTGCTTACTCTTTGGGTGGATTCCCTACTGCATTGGCATCTTTGGCTGCATCTTCACCTAGATTGGTTGGCGAGGCTGCGTATGGAGCAGGTGTAGCAGGTCGTGGCATAGATATGATTCCACCTAGCTTACTTGATCCAAGACTGTATAACATACTGTATCAATCCGGTAACGTAACAAAGAATCGGGAATAACATGGCAAAAACAAAGATCAGCGAATTTAGCGCAACAGCAAGCTCAAATACTGATATTGACGGTATTAACTTAGCAGAAGGCATGGCTCCTAGCCTTGTCAATAACGCAATTCGTGAATTAATGGCGCAGTTAAAGGATCAGCAGGTAGGTACTTCAGGCGATCCATTTACGGTAGCTGGTACTTTTACAGCATCAGGTGCAACGGTCATAGGAAGCACTATAACGTCATCTGTGACGATTAATGCAGCTACTATAGACGTACCTACTACCTTTGCAATAAACAGCACTGGAGCTGTTAGAGTTCCTGTAGGAACGACTGCACAAAGACCATCGTCAGCCACAGGTCAGTTACGATATAATTCAACTTTAGCAATACTTGAGACGTATGACGGTTCTAACTGGATACCTGTAGGTGGGGCAACTGGTGGAGCTGGAGCGATATTTGAGAATAAGAATACGGTATCAGCTAACTACACGATTACTACGAATAATAATGCAATGAGTGCTGGCCCGATAACGGTGGCTTCTGGTGTAACGGTAACAGTACCTAGCGGTAGTCGCTGGGTGATTGTCTAGTCGATAAGGAATAAATAATGGCAAATTCTATAACTGCGGGAAATTCCTCGAATGGGGGCACTGCAATCGTTACTGATACTAGCGGTACTCTTGAGATAAAAACTGGTACTGGCTCTGGGACTACGGCAATTAGTATTGATGCTAGTCAGGTTGTAACAATGGCTAGTAATTTAACTGTAACTGGTACATTGACTGCTACTGGTGGTTTATCAGGCGGTATTCGATCTGGTACTGCTGTTGCTTCTACTTCAGGCACAAGCATTGACTTTACGTCTTTACCTACTGGTATAAAGCGTATTACTGTAATGTTTAATGGGGTTAGTACAAGTGGTGGCGCTACTATGCTAATTCAATTAGGAACTGGTAGCACAACATATACAACATCTGGGTATTCTGGCTCAAGTAGTTTTGGAACAACAACATCAAATAATACTAATGGATTTATAGTTCATGCAAATATTGCAGCCGGAACGCTGGCATCTGGGATAATTTTATTAACAAATGTTTCAGCAAATATTTGGGCGTTATCAGCAACAATAGGTGCGCCATCAAATACAGTTAGCGTTAGTGGCGGTAGCATATCTCTTGCGGCAGTATTAACAGCATTACGAATTACCACAACAGGTTCAGATACATTTGATGCTGGCACAATTAACATTCTTTACGAGTAAACATCATGACACATAGAATCGTTGTAAACGTACAAACTGGTGAAGTTACTCAAGTCGAATATACGGCTGAAGAACAAGCGGCTTATGATGCTGCCAAGATAGTAAATGATGAAGCAGCTAGATTAGCAGAAGCTGCTAAGTTAGCAGAACAAACTCAAGGAGCATAAGATGAATTTATCCAGAGTATGTACTACTTGTAACGTAGAAAAGACTTTGGATATGTTCGGGGCTAGAAAGCGCGGCAAAGACGGAAAACAGTCAAAATGTAAGGCTTGTTTAAAAGACCAGTTCTTTGAGATGCAGCAGAAAAAGCATAAAGAATATTCTGCTAGACCAAAAGTATTAACTAAAGAAGATGCTTTGTTCTTATTTGATTATATTGATGGAAGTTTGTACTGGAAGAATCCTACTCATGGTAAGGCAATAAAAGGCTCAAAAGCTGGGTTTATTAATGAGTTAGGGTATTATCAAATAAGCATTTACGGTAAAAAGTTTAGAGAGCATCAAATTATTTACTTAATGAATCATGGCTATATTCCAAAAGAAATAGACCACATTAATGGAAATAAGATTGACAACAGGATTGAGAATTTGCGTGAAGTTACAAGAATGCAGAATATGTACAATAAACCTGCATATAAATGTAATAAATCAGGCTCCAAAAATGTGTCATGGAAAGCTAAAATAAACAAATGGCAAGTAGCTATTAGTTATGAAGGTAAGCGTAAATATCTTGGTGTTTTTGATGATTTTGAGTTTGCCGAACTAGTAGCAACTGAAGCAAGAAATAAATATCATGGCAAATATGCCAACCATAATATAGGAGTATAACCATGCCCTACGGCTTGATTGCAACAGACTCAATAACAGACTCTAGCGGTGGCGTACTTGCTCCTAGTTCTTCAGTGTTTAGAAACAGAATTTTGAACGGTGCAATGCAAATAGATCAGCGTAATGCTGGTGCGAGTGTTACTGCTACCGTAACAAGCGCAAGAACATATTTATTAGATAGATGGGGATATTTTTCAACCCAAGCATCAAAATTTACTGCCCAACAAAATGCGGCATCTGTTACTCCACCAGCAGGATTTACTAATTATTTAGGTATTACATCGTCATCTGCCTATAGTCCTATATCAAGCGATATTATTCTTTTACAGCAACCAATTGAAGGTTTTAATGTAGCTGATTTAGCTTGGGGTACAGCGTCTGCTGCTACTGTTACTTTATCTTTTTGGGTTCGTAGTTCTTTAACTGGAACATTTGCTGGAAGTTTAGGGAACTCTGCAAATAATAGACTTTATCCTTTTACTTTTACTATTAATTCTGCAAACACTTGGGAAAAAGAAACTATAACCATTGTTGGCGATACTAGCGGAACATGGGTAACAAATAATGGGGTTGGTTTATACCTTAATTTTAATCTTGGTACAGGGTCAACATATTTAGGTACAGCAGGGTCTTGGTCAGGTTCAGCATATTACTCTGCAACTGGTGGAACTAATGTAGTAGGCACCAACGGAGCTACGTTCTACATTACTGGCGTACAACTAGAGAAGGGTACTACAGCTACTAGCTTTGACTATCGTCCTTATGGTACTGAGTTAAGTTTGTGTCAGAGATACTATTACAAAACATTCCCACAAGGAACGGTTCCAGCTCAAAATACTGGGTCAATAGCGGGAGCTTTACTTATAAGCACTTCTGCAACATCTACATTTGGTGGATCTATTTCATTGCCAGTAACTATGAGATCAGCTCCATCTACAGTAACAACATATAACCCATCTGCCGCAAATGCTAGTTGGCGAGACACAAATAACTCAGCAGATAGAACAGTTGGATCTGCTTCTGGCGGTGATTCTTCTTTATATGTAACTGGGTTGTCTGGAATTGTAAATGGACTTAATCTTATTCATGTAACTGCAACTGCGGAGTTATAAATGTATAAATTAAATAAAGATGGAACTTATGCTAACAAAGTAGGTACTGGTGAATGGCATAACGTAGAAACATCAGAAGAATATTTAAAGTTCTTAGCTGAAGGTGGTCAACCTTTGCCAGCAGATGAGTAAATAAATGGTTATTCAAGAGTTTTCGCCAACTTATTTGCTTGTCATGCAACATAATGCAACAGGTTTAAAGTATTTTTGCAAAACATCTGTATTAGATAGGATTAAACGATATAAAGGTAGTGGTACTAGATGGATAAACCATCTTAATGTACATGGCAAAGATATATCAGTTGGCGTTCTTGGTTTTTATATAGATGAAAAAAGATGCAATGATGCTGCCTTATCTTTCTCAAGAGAAAATAATATTGTTGATTCTGATGAATGGGCTAATTTAATTGAAGAAACTGGTTTAATGACTGGCGTAAGCATGAAGGGTGAAAAAAATCATTTTTACGGCAAACACCATACACCAGAAACAATTGAAAGATTAAGATTACAAAGGATAGGAAAATCCATTAACAAAGGTTCTTATATTTCTCCTGAGCATAGGAAGAAAATATCTGAATCTTTAAAAGGAAGAAAAAATCCATCTGTTAGTAAAAAATTAAAAGGTAGAAAATTGGCTGAAGAAACTAAAGAAAAAATTAGACAATCGTCTTTAATTAGATGGGCAAAACAACGTGAAAAAATTAATAAGGCGGATGAATAATGCCTATTACGCTAAACGGTACTAACGGAATAACTAACGCATCGTGGACTACTGCTACTCGTCCTGCGAGTCCTGCTACTGGTCAGATGGGGTTTAACACTACTTTAGGTTATCCAGAGTATTACGATGGAACTGGTTGGTGGCAATTTAACTCTGCTAAAACTTATACTGCTTCCTACTTAATTATTGCAGGTGGGGCTGGTGGAGGTGGCGCTGCTCCTAACGCAACGTCAGCAGGGGGTGGGGGTGCGGGCGGCTATCTATCTGGAAGTTTTGTATTAACTGGTGGCACTACCTATTCTTTTGTTGTTGGGGCAGGTGGTGCGGGCGGTGTTGCATCTAATACTGGTGCAGGTACAGCAGGATCAAACTCAACAGGTCTAGCTTTAACCGCAATAGGAGGCGGTGGGGGCGGTGCTTACAGCGCAAACCCAACGACAGGCGGCTCCGGTGGAGGTGGACAAAACAACGCAACTGGCACAAATGGCGCAGCAGGTACAGCAGGTCAAGGATATGCTGGTGGTAAAGGCACTGCTTATGCGGCAGGTAGCACTGCCCAATCAGGCGGGGGAGGTGGTGGCTCGGCTGGTGTTGGTGCGGCTGGCTCATCCGGCACAGGCGGCAACGGTGGTTTAGGCACTTCTTCTTCTATTAATGGATCAGCAGTAACTAGAGCTGGAGG